>Ga0256406_1000021_pt1 | contig 262364 bp, 200 predicted proteins | sample RumenRJG_03DNA_FD_185986 | JGI IMG/M metagenome (GOLD analysis project Ga0256406, IMG submission 185986) | Bovine rumen microbial communities from Lethbridge, Alberta, Canada - RJG_03 | ecosystem: Host-associated > Mammals > Digestive system > Stomach > Rumen | place: Canada: Alberta... | reverse complement strand
TGAGGCTGTCACTCTTGTCCTTGGCCTCGATGAGCTGCTTGATGAAGCGGTTGGAGGCGTTAATCTCGTCGACGAGCTTGGAGATATTGACATTGCCTTGGGAGTTTTGCTGAAGGCTCTTATCAAGAGACCCTTGCAGATCCTTGTATGCCCGCTGCAACTCGGCGTTACGCTTCTGGGCGTCGGCGAGGCGGTTCTGGAGGCTCTTCTGCCCGGTGTTGCACTGGGCGAGCTGTATCTCTGTATCCTGACTGTTGCGACGCAACTCGGCATTCTCCTGCTGGAGGGCCTGGTAGGTCTTCTTGCTGACACAGCTGGTCATCATGAGGACGGCCAGGGCAAGGGTCATTAAGGGAAAAATTTTCTTCATAATTGTGTGTTTTTTTTGAGAAATTATTGTGCGAGAAGGGACGCTGCACCCTTACCACGGATACGGGATTGTCGTGACAAAGGTAGGACAACGAGGAAAGACGACCAAATGATGGGCTCAGTTTTCTACCGGTTTTAACACGATGTAAAGCATTTTTTGCCTTATAGGGACCAATTTGTACCTTATAACAGCCAAAAGCTGCGCGTATCACGCCCTGCCGAGGTCGCGCGGGAAGCTAAGTGTGCGGAAAACTAGAAGTTTATTCCTATATAAAAATAATAGAGGTGGCGGTCTATCTGCCGATAGGCTGGATGCGGCGGCGCACGTTGTCGGTGACGGGGAGGTACATGTAGCCAACGCTCTGGGCCTTGAGCTGGCGGGTGTGGCTGGCCATATTTTGCCAGGCGTACTCCTTGGACTTGTCAAAGGTCATGCGGGAAACTTGGCTCTGGGTGAGGTGCTGCATAGTAGAGTCGAGCTGCTGGTCGGGAAAATAGTCGTCGAGATTGACGTCGCCGATCATGGTCATCTCGAGGTACTGGGCATGACGGTGGTGACGGTCGGTATAGTAGCCGACAAACATGTGACCGGGCAGACGCACGAGGATGGGATCGATGTCGATGGCCCGCAGAAGCGAGGCGAAGAGCACGCTGCCGTCGACACAGTTGATCTGAACGGAGGCGAGGGCGTCGTCAAAGGTACGCACACGCTGGGAATAGACGACATTGCTCGAAAGGGAACTCTGACTGATGCTGCTGTACTTGAAGCCGCGGCGCTGGAGGACATTCCACAGGGCATAGACCTGACGCTCGACCCCCGCGGAATCAGCCTGATAGCCCATAAAGCGATTGACGGTGCGGGCGGAGAGAGCTTCCCGCAATACCTTGTCAATCTTGGGATTGTCCTCATTGACATAGCCGGCGAAAAGCTGACGGGTATTGACGAAGCTGCGCTTGCGGCCGGAGGCATCATACTGGAAGTAGCCGAGGAGGCACTCGTTGATGCTCCTGACGGAGAAGGTGCGCACGGCTTCCTGCTTGTTCTGCCCGTTGACGCTGACGCTGATTACGACGCTGAGGGGCGTGGCCTGGACGTTAGCGCGCAGGACTTGATAGTTCCACACGATGTCGGGATAAACAGTGTACAGGGTGGCGGCCCGCGGCAGGACGAACTCGCTGACGGAACGACTGAAGAAGGGAGTCTGCTCGACTTCTACCCTGACTCGCGTATTGCGTCTGCGGGAACGCAGGCGGATACCGATGAGCGAATTGGGATTGCCGACATAGAGGGTGTCTACGGGCTTGATGAGGGTCTCGCCGGAGGCGGCGGTGGAGATGATCTCGGAGGGGAAGATGTTGCCGGCGAGGGGGTCGACAATCTCGATGTCGGTACTAGCGAAGAGACTGCGGTAGGTCCACACGCCGACGATGACCAGGACGACAAGGGCGAGGAAAACATAGAGTTCACGACGGCTGATGGTCACGAGGATGGTGATCATCTTGTGCTTGCCTCTGCTGCGCCTGACGGAACGAGCGGCGGGTGAGAACTGGGGAGTATCTGCGGACATCGGAGCTCTGTGCTTTTTCTCTCTTTCGCGAGCAAAGTTAGTGATTTTTTATCACTCAGCGGCCTATGAGGAAGCCTAAGGGCAGCCAAAGGCTCCGCGTATCATGTCCAGACGGGAAAGCAAGCCGGAAGGCATTTTACGCGTGGCCTTAGGCCGCCTGCGCAGATGTTCGCCTTGACAGGACAACCAGCCTCGACAGGGCAACCGGCCTTAGGGCTGCATGGGGCGGAGTGGATCTATAGACCACTGGGTGATTTTTTGCCATGACCTATTGAGCAGGACGGCTCTCAGGAATAATAGGGCTGTCTAAGCCGCTCCGATGGGGAGAATGTGACTGAGCAGATTTTATACGGTGAGGCGAAGGGGATTTATTGTCTCCTAAACTTGGCTAGGTGAGGATTTTTTTCGTAAATTTGTGTCACGAAAAAACACACATATATATGAGACTTAGCAAATACATTCTCTTCGCTCTCCTTGCCGCTGCATCGCTTCAGGTCGGCGCGAAGGAGAAGCATGTCTTCGGCACCGTGACCGACGCGGACGGACGTCCTGCACAGGGCATCCTGATCAGCGACGGTTATACGGTGATCAAGACGGACGCACAGGGCAAGTACTCTTTCATGAGCAATCCGGAGGCGTACTACATCTTTTACACCTTGCCGGCAGACCGACAGATTCCGATACGGGACGGCATCCCCTGCTTCTACAAAAAGCTGGTGCGCGACTCTGTTTACGACTTCCGACTCACCCCGCGCGAGACGGCGAGCACGGACAAGTTTCACCTCTTCATGCTGGCTGACCCCCAGAGCCAGTCGACTTACCACGTACGCCGGTTCCACTCGGAAACAGTGCCAGACGTGCGCCAATATGCAGCCAAGATCGGCGGCCGCAACTACGCTATCACGCTCGGCGACATCGCCTATACCCAGAGCGTAATCAATACCAACTACATTCTGCCCCTGATGAAGGAGGAGATGGAGGTGGAGCACTTTGGCATGCCGGTATTTCAGACCAACGGCAACCACGACCAGATACACGAGGGACTGGCGCTCAACGAGGAGAGCACGACGCCGATGAAGCGCTATATGAGAATGTTTGAGGACATCTTTGGCCCGACAGACTATAGCTGGAACCGCGGGCAGGCCCACATCATCACGGTCAACAATGTGATGTATGACGAACTCAACAGCAGCGGCAAATACCACGGCGAACTGACGGCACAGCAGCTCAACTGGCTCAAGCAGGACCTGAGCTATGTATCTCACGACAAGCTCGTCATCCTCTGCGCACATATCCCTGTATTTAAGATGGCCAACAAGGAGGCTGTGCTCAAGCTGCTCGAGCCATTCAAACACGCGGTCATCTTCACCGGACATATCCACACCAATACCATCTACCGCCACGCCAATGGCATCACGGAGTATAATCTCGGCGCCGCATCGGGCTGCTGGTGGTGGAGCCGCTGCAGCGCCGACGGTACGCCCAATGGCTACGAGGTGGTCTCTGTCGACGGCAACAAGATCACCAATATGGTATGGAAGTCCACAGGATTTGACACAAGCAAGCAGATCCGCATCTACAGGGGTAACAGCTGCTTCGGTGGAAGCTATGAGAAGTTCCAGCTGCCCTGGGATAAGAAGACAATCCTCGCCAACGTATTTGCCGCAGGCGATGGCTGGAAGGTGCAGATTTACGACGGCAACCATCTACTAGGCGACATGAAGCTCATGCCCGTCGGCGACGGCAAGGACTTCATCCCCTCGCCTACCTCGAGCAAGGACTGGTGGGCCATCGGATACAATGTAGGCGTCGTCGGTCGCGGACACTTCCGCAACAGCCACCGCAACAACTACTGCGCTCGCTGCACCCATATGTATATGTACAGACTTAAAAATGCCAAGGCCAAGGTGCGCGTCGTTGCTACCGACCCCTTTGGCAACCAATATGAACAGTCCCACATCGTGGAGGGCAACGCGCTGACAGACTTCCAGAACATCTACGGCGAGGACGTGCCGCCAAAGTATGAGCCGAGCCCTGTATGGTAGGGAGCCCTTGCACTTGTTCTACAGACGGATTTGTGCTTTTCTAGGAAGGAAAACGGACAAGGAGAGAAGGAGAGTTCCTTCTCTCCTTGTTTGAAAAAGGGCACCCTACCGCAATCAGTCTGTTGCCCTAGACATCGAGCCAAGCGCCGACAGGCTGCTGAGGGCTCGCGCTGATGCTGGCGAGGCTAAAGAGGCGGCGAAGGGCAATCTCTAAAGCCCAAAGCAGCGGTCCCGGATGTTGTCAGAGGAGACAGGACGCAAGGCTCTCCGGTAGCATAAGCCATGGACTTCCCTGCCTCTGAAGAATCGAAAAATAGCAAGAGAAATGAGAAAGATTATCCTCCTCGCGGTATTGGCCGGCCTGATCCTGCTTCACGCAGGCTACTTCGCCTACTGCGGTTTGACCTACAAGGGCAAGGGGGACAGCGCCAAGGTGGCTTAGCGTCACAGATATGTCATCCCCTGACGGAGAGCGTATTCCTCAGGCCTTTGGCCAAAGGATTGAGACCGGAGAGGGGCAGGTATTTGTTCTGGGAAAGTAACACGGATTCTCCCCTACCCACATGCTGAGCATGAAGCTGCTAACCTATCTGAACAGGCACAAGAGCGTGAGAACTTTTGCGGATCTATCGGCTGACACCAAGACATTGGCCGCGCCTCGTCCTTACGATAATCGCCATAGGATTTATTTCTCACCCCATCATTATCCTCTGAGCCAAAGGGGAACTTGCCCTTTACGCTTGCCCTTCGAAGGGGTTAAAACAAAAGTGGCACGAAGTCAAACTCCATGCCACTTGAGCGAGCCGAAACCCGGACTCGAACCGGGGACCTATTCATTACGAATGAATTGCTCTACCAACTGAGCCATTTCGGCAAGACCAGCTTATTGCGCTAGCGAATGCAAAAGTACTGCTTTTCGAATGAACGACCAAGCTAAAGCTGATTTTTTTCGGTTTCAATCTCCTTTGGGCCTTCAGTAGGCACATTCTCCTTGAGCACATAGCGCTTGTAGTAGGAGATGATGAGGGTCGTGAGCGGCAAGGCGATGATCATGCCGATGATGCCCAGCAGATAGCCCCAGACAGAGAGCGCCAGCAGGATGAGGAAGGGCGGCAGAGCCATAGCCTTGCCCATGATACGGGGGGTAAGGACGAGGTCCTGAATGGCCTGTACGACAAGAAATACAGCGAGGACGGACACGAGAATCAGCCAGAAATTTTGTCCCGTATCAGCTGCCTTCATGAGCGACAAGATCAAGGCCGGGATGAGGCCGAGCGCGTGCATATAGGGCACGAGGCTGAGGATGCCGATAAGGATGCCCAGCGGGATAGCCAGCGGGAAGTGGATGATGAGAAAGCCGATGCAGAAGAGGAGGCCCACACAGAGGCTGATGAGCGCCTGGCCGCGGAAGTAGCTGTTCATGCCCTTGGTCAAATCGCCGAGCAGCGTCTCCACGAAGCCCCGGCTCCCCTTGGGAATGAGCCGGATGACGCCATCACACAGCTTCTCGTAATCGATGAGGATGAAGAAGAAATACAAGAGCCCGATTAGCGAACCGATGACAGCTATCACTGCTCCTGCCGTCTGATAGATGACATTCCACACGCGAGGGGCGGCTTCCTTGACCATACTGACGAGGTCCTTGTGGGAGACGAGCTTCTCCAGCTGCAAATCCTGAGCGTGTTCATTGATAAAACGGGTGACCGCATCAGGGATGCTCGCATTGTCTGTGGTGCCTCGCTGGATATAGCGGGTCACAGCAGCCTTAAATTGCGCCGTCTCGTGCTCTACGCTGGGCATAGAGAGCGCCACCAGCCCCCACACGATGCCTATGATAAGCCCTAGCGTCACGATGATGGCCAATACGCGGTAGTGCAGATGCAACTTGTCCTGAAAGAACTTGACGATGGGGAAAAGCAGGTAGGCCATGAACCAAGCTACAAAGAAGGGTACCAATACGCCGCTGAGATAGTCGACTGCGACGATGATAAAGACGATGACCAGCAGGACCAGCAATCCGCGCACGAAGCGATCAAAAGTAATTTCCTTGTCTAGCATAAGACTTAGTTCTGTAATTAACGGTACGCCGCAAAGATAGTACTTAATCGATAATTGAAATCCGAGGATGCGGAGAAAATAGCGTCCCGAGCAGCAAAAAAAGTCGAATCTTTTGCTTGGACAGATAAAATGTCTTACATTTGCACTCCCGATTTGTCTCTCTGCGGGATTCATGGTGCCTTAGCTCAGCTGGTAGAGCATCGGACTGAAAATCCGTGTGTCCTTGGTTCAACTCCAAGAGGTACCACTTTCCTTTTTTGTTCAATAAAAAAGAATAGACAGTGTCTGGACTCTGCTCCCCTCCACGGACGGAGCCAGACATTTTTTATCTCCTCCAGTCCTCTAGCAAGTCCCAAGCCTCGACGGGAGAGCCTAAAGAGCGAGGCGAGAAGGACCTATCCGAGGCTGCTAAAAACCGCGGGGAGTGCCTTTGCGACGGCTGCCGGGACGACCAGAGAAATAAGTACTCTCCGCATTGAGTGTCAACACATTGTCAAAGGTCATGCTCCGACCAGGCAGCACGGTACGCGCATTAGGCCGTTCTCTGAAAAACTCATCAGTATCGATGCTGTCGCCGATGCCCCACTGAGGCTGCAGGCGCATGTAGTCGACTCCATCGCGCAGATTGACCGCAAAGTGGTAATAGGGGCACAGCGAGGCTACAGAGAGGTAAGCCCGTCCCATGGAGTCAATGACGGAAATCTGCTTGACGCCGTTGGATCCGAAGTAGTAGTCAGCCTTGGACGTCTGCTCGGGAGACACCTCAATACGGCCGTTGATGAGATGCACGCTTGCCCGGCGCTTGAAGGCGTACCCGTCGTCATTGACAGGCAAGACGGCGATAGGTGACAGCATCTTGAGATTGAGCCAAAACTTGGGCGCGATCAGCCAGTAGGCAGGCGGAAACTTAAACCACCAGTTGCATCCTATCTCAAAGGGCAATCTCTCTAAGCCAGTATTGATGATCTTGTAGGAGACATTGACATGATAGGCCCGCAGCTTGTAACTCACTTCCAGACGGAAGGGATGGGGAAATTTGTCGTGGAGCTCCTTATGGCTATCCAGTCGGTAGGTGACGGAATGGGGCGTAGACTCTACCACATCAAACTCCTCTCCGGCCATAAGGCCCCCGACAGGATTGTCAGCCACATAGCCCCGGAGATGGGGATTGCGGATATTCAGCTTATCCACATAGGGGAAGGCTGGCGTCAGCGGTTTAGCCGGCAAATAGTCTATGCCGGTCCTCACCCCGTGTATCTGTCTCAGACTCGCCCCAATAGCGTCTGTCTCCACACTCAGCCAGTTATTTGCCAGCTTAATCATAGCCTGTAAGTGACTCTTTTAAAAAATATGCTGCAAAATTACGACTTTTTTAATGATACTTTTTCAAAAGTAAATTATTAAATCTATAAATAATACTAAACAATTGCTAACGCGCCTATTGGTCTTCAAATTTTGCAGCTTTTCCCTCCCTTTTGCCTTCCTCATCTATTCCGAGAGAACTGCATGCAGACAAATTGTGAAAAACACGTCTCTCTGCTTCACCACCTTGTCAGAAAGTCGTAACTTTGTAGCGTAACTACAGATTATCATAAAAATAGCAACCCTATGTTTGATAAACAAACTTATACTGAGCGCCGCCAAGCCTTGAAGCAACTTGTGGGCAGTGGCCTCATCCTTCTGCCAGGCAACAACGATAGCCCCGCCAACTACCCCAGCAATGTCTACCACTTCCGTCAGGACAGCACATTCCTCTACTACTTTGGCCTGCAGCGCGATGGACTCGTCGGCGTCATCGATATCGACAATGACAAGGAGTATCTGCTCGGCAACGATATCGACATAGACGACATCATCTGGTACGGCAGTGTAGACAGTGTAGCAGATATGGCCGCGCAGGTAGGCGTAGCCAACTCGGCTCCCCTCGCCCGTCTCCAGGAGATTATCTCCGCCACCACACAGGCCGGACAGACCATCCACTACCTCCCGCCCTATCGCCATGACATACAAATCATGATGCAGCAGCTCCTCGGCATCGCGCCCGCTGAGCAACGCGCCAAGGCCTCGCGGCAGCTTATCAAGGCCGTCGTCAGTATGCGCTCCATCAAGAGCAAGGCCGAGATCCGTGAGATAGAGCACGCATGCGCCATAGGCCGCAAGATGCACACCACAGCCATGCGTCTCTGCACACCGGGTGTCACGGAGCATTTCATCGGCGGCATGCTCGATGGCATCGCCAATGCCTTTGGCGCCATGGTATCCTTCCCCTCCATCGTCACACAGCACGGCGAGGTCATGCATGGCTATCCCAGCGACAGCTTCCTCGAGTCTGGCCGCTTGCTCCTCGTCGACGCCGGCGCCGAGACTAATGACAACTACTGCAGCGACAATACCCGCACTACCCCGGTCAACGGCAAATTTACCAATCGCCAACGCGAGATCTACACAATCGTCGAGGAGTGCCATGATCTCGCCCTCAAGCTGGCTAAGCCCGGCATCAAATGGTACGACGTCCACATGGAAATCTGCAAGCATATCATCGACCGGCTCAAGGAGATCGGCCTCATGCGCGGCAATACCGAGGAGGCAGCAGCAGCCGGCGCCCACGCGCTCTTCCTCCCCCACGGACTCGGCCACATGCTCGGCATGGACGTACACGATATGGAAGGACTCGGACAGGAGTACGTCGGATTTGATGACGAGATACAGCCGTCTACCCAGTTCGGCACCTCCAGCCTCCGCCTCGGCCGGCGCCTGCAAGAGGGATTCGTCGTCACTGATGAGCCGGGCATCTACTTCATCCCCGCTCTCATCGACCAGTGGAAAGCCCAGGGTACCAATGCCCAGTATCTCAACTTTGACGTCATAGACAAGTACCGCGACTTTGGCGGCATCCGCATCGAGGACGACCTCCTCATCACCTCCGACGGAGCCCGCATACTCGGACACGACATCATCCCCTACCACGCTGAGGATGTGGAGGAATATGTGGCCAGTCACAAATACGAATAACGCAAACAACTGAAACATAAATACATAATACTCACATCCAATCATTAACTCATGAAAAAGCAGACCCTATTCCTCCTACTCGTCGCTCTCACGCTGCTGCCTGCCAGCGCCAAAGAAGAGAAAAAAAGCGCCGATCTGGACTCCATCAAGTTTACAGTCATCAAGGAAAATCCTATCACCTCCATCAAAAATCAGAATCGCTCCGGCACGTGTTGGGCTTTCAGCTCCCTGAGCTTCTTTGAAGCCGAGGCACTCCGTGCCCATGGCAAGACCTACGACCTCTGCGAGTCATACGTCATCTACAAGGACTACATGGACCGCGCCAAGGCCGCTGTCCGCATGCACGGCGACGTCTCCTTCAGCCAAGGCGGCAGCTTCTACGACGTACTCTATGTACTCAAGAACTACGGCATCTGCCCCGAGTCTGCCATGCCTGCCCCCGGCACGCCCTACGGTGACTCCCTCTACAACAACAACGAACTGGACCAGATCACCACAGCCTATGTCAACGCCATCGCCAAGGGCCAGCAGAAGAAGCTGTCTCCCGTATGGCAGCAAGGACTCAGTGGCATCTACGAGGCTTATCTGGGCAAGCTCCCCGAGACATTCACCTACGAGGGCAAGACTTACACCCCACAGACCTTCTCCAAGAGTCTCGGACTCAACTACGACGACTACATCAGCCTCACCTCCTTCAGCCATCATCCTTTTTATCAGCCCTTTGTCATCGAGGTACAGGACAACTGGCGCTGGGCACAGAGCTACAACCTGCCCCTTGACGAGTTTATGGAATGCATGGACTATGCCGTACGTCAGGGATACACCTTCGCATGGGGTGCTGACGTGAGCGAACCCTCCTTCAGACACCACGAGGTCATACTCGCCCCTGCAGCCAACTACAAGGACTATAGCAAGGGCGATGCCGGCAGCGACCAAGCCAGATGGAACGGCACCTCTACCGACAAGCATCAACAAGAGGTCGATACCAAAAATGAAGTCCAGGTCACACAAGAGCTCCGTCAGCAGGCTTACGACAACTGGGAGACGACCGATGACCACGGCATGCTCATCTATGGCCTCGCCAAGGACCAGTACGGCAAGGAGTACTTCATGATGAAAAACTCATGGGGCGACTACAATGCCCTCCACGGCATCTGCTACGTCTCCAAAGCCTACGTCGCCTACAAGACCATGAACATCATGATCAATAAGCACGCCCTGCCCAAGGCTATCGCCAAGAAGTTGGGCCTCAACTAAGGCTGAACAAGCCTCATGACCAAGCGTACCTCCGGCCACCCCGGGGACGCCCTCACGCGCTACGGAGCGCGCAAAATGCCGTAAAGATACTCGACAAGCTGATCTACAGATAGTTCCGTCCAGAGCGGACATTCTCAAGTCATAGAGCCGTCCGCAACTAACAACTCGCCTTCTCGTTTAAGCTACATCCGATGTAGCCTGACTTGGGAGGCGAGTTGTCGCGTATATACCGGCCTCTCCCGTCGTCTACCCGCAGCCTGGACTGCAGGCAGAAAGACATCATACGACGTCTACCCCGGAAGAAGTTCGTGGCCCGCGACAATTATTCTTTATATGAATAATTCGGGATAAAGGCGTCCACTTATGCCTAAACACAAGAGGAAGACACCTTCTCAGCTTCCCCTACAACTCACTGATTACCAAATAATTAAATCGAAATCAAATATTTTCGCAACTCATTGGCTTTCAGACGATTACATGGTGCTTTCTAGTTTAAACTACATCGGACCTAGTTTAAAATAGGTCCGACCTTGTCACGCAAACAAGGCGACTTGAAATGACGATATCGGCACTTATTTGCCCCGTGCTTCAAATTATATAAAAATGACAGATCTTAGTTCGCCGGAGTTGGAACTGGAGTTGGAACTGGACTTGGAAGCCGTATACGGATGGCGCACTTCGAGCAAGGCTTTTTGTAACAAATGTCATCAAGGAGGCCGCAAACGGCCAAGCGCCAGGCGATACGACATGGCCGATAGGACCATGTTAAGACGGCTTGCTCGTATGGCCACTACCGCAGGGTGCATCTGGGTGAGATATTCAGTTCTGCTCGCATAGCCACCATCCTTCGGCTCCGTTGCGAGCCCTATTCGTTGCAAAACCGGAGTACTTCTATACCTGCCTGAGCGACGCCGCAGTTTCTCAAGACTTCTCCCGTCCCCCTTCCGCTATACGACAGGCCCGCTTCTTTGATATTTTCTACCGAGCCCTTATCAAACCTCCTTGTACAAAAAAGCACTAAAAACACTTGCTAACGTAAAAAAAGCACACTCTATAGGCTGAAAATCGATTTATTTTGCTAATTTTACTAGCTAAAAGGTGGAGTAGTCGCCAACTGAAGGCCTCCGCTATACGCCAAGCCCCTATCATTCAGAAAATAAGGCGTCTTAAGAGATAAATAATAATGACAAATATAAATGAACTACAAATGGAAACTTCAACCATCAACACCGGAGACAAGGGAAGCAGCTAGCCAACTGGCTGCCGAACTGGATATCCATCCAGTGCTGGGGCTGCTGTTGCTCCGTAGAGGGATTAAGACGGCCAAGGAGGCCAAGAGATTCTTTCATCCCCTGCTTAGCGACCTCCATGATCCCTTTCTGATGAAAGACATGGACAAGGCCGTGGAGCGACTCAACGAAGCCATCGGCATGAAGGAGAAGATACTCGTCTACGGAGACTACGACGTTGACGGCTGTACCGCAGTAACCTTGGTTTACAAGTTTCTGCACCAGATTTATTCAAATGTGGAATATTATATCCCTGACCGCTACGACGACGGATACGGGATTAGTATGCACAATATAGACCGCGCGGTTGCACTGGGCGTAAAGGTCATCATCATCCTCGACTGCGGCATCAAAGCCATCGAGGAAATCGCCTACGCACGGGAAAAAGGCATCGACTTCATCATCTGCGACCATCATATGCCCGACGAAGTCCTCCCGCCCGCCTACGCAATACTTGACCCGAAGCGACAAGATGAAACTTATCCCTACCACGACCTCTGCGGATGCGGTATCGGATTTAAGTTGATGCAGGCCTTTGCCCAAAACAACGGCATCGAGTTTAGCAAGCTCGTCCCGCTGCTCGAACTGTGCGCGGTGAGCATCGGCGCTGACATCGTGCCTATCATGGGCGAAAACCGTATACTCGCTTACCATGGCCTCCGCCAGCTCAATGCTTCCCCCAGCATCGGCATGCAGGCCATCATCAATATCTGCGGGCTAGAGAATAAGGAGATTACGATGAATGATGTCATCTTCCGTATCGGACCGCGCATCAACGCCTCCGGACGCATACAAAACGGGGGCGAGACCATCGAGCTGCTTATCGAGAAAGACCTCGACAAGGCGATAGAAAAGGCCAACACGATCAACAACTACAACGAGGCGCGCAAGGATATCGACAAGCAGATGACGGAAGAGGCCAATCAGATCGTCGATGGAATGAAAAATCTCGAGGACCGCCGGGCTATTGTCGTCTACAGCGACTCATGGCACAAGGGGGTCATTGGCATAGTAGCCAGCCGCCTGACCGAGCTCTACTACAGGCCAACCGTAGTCATGGCCGTCGATGGCGATACGGCTACAGCCTCGGCCCGAAGTGTGACAGGATTTGACATCTACTCGGCTATACAGGCATGCCGGGATTTGCTCCAAAACTTCGGCGGTCACACCTACGCTGTAGGCCTCACGCTGAAGCGTGACAATATCAAGCCCTTCATACGGCGTTTTGAGCAATACGTAGAGGATCACATCACCGAGGAACAGACGCAGCCTATCCTGCCTATCGAGTCTGTCATTGACTTCAGAGACATCACGCCCAAATTTCACCACGACCTGAAGCGTTTCCGCCCATTCGGCCCCGACAACGAGAAGCCCCTCTTCTGCACCCGCAATGTCTATGACTACGGCACAAGCAAAGTGGTCGGACGCGGTCAGGAGCATATCAAGCTCGAGCTGGTGGACAATAAGTCCAACAATATCATGAGCGGTATTGCCTTTGGCCAAGGCTCGCGCGCACGCTTTATCAAGTCCAAGCACGCCTTTGACATCTGCTACTATATAGAGGAGAATATCTACAAACACGGAGAGGTCCAGCTCCAGATAGAAGACATCCAGCCAGCTAAGACCGAAGATGATTGACTTCCACCAGATACTTAAGCAGTACTGGGAATACGACGACTTCCGCGGCGTTCAGCTACAGATTATTGAGAGTATAGCCTCAGGACGCGATACTCTGGGGCTCATGCCTACAGGTGGCGGCAAGAGTATCACCTTTCAGGTACCATCGCTGGCCATGCCAGGCCTGTGCCTCGTCATCACGCCGCTTATCGCCCTGATGAAGGACCAAGTAAGCCATCTCAGGCGACGCAATATACTGGCTGCCGCTATTTATGCGGGGATGACCCATGACGAGATCCTCACGGCGCTGGAAAACTGCATCTTGGGCCCCTACAAGTTTCTCTACGTATCGCCCGAACGTCTCGCCTCGCCTCTCTTTCTCGCCAAACTCAGGCACATGAAGGTCAACTTCATCACCGTGGACGAAGCCCATTGCATCTCGCAGTGGGGATACGACTTCCGCCCCTCCTACCTGCAAATAGCGCAAATCCGCAAGATGCTGCCTGACGTCCCCGTGCTCGCCCTGACCGCTACAGCTACTCCCCGAGTCGTCGCAGATATACAGCATCAGCTGCTATTTGTCAAGCCCAATGTCATCCGCATGAGTTTTGATCGGCCCAATATCAGCTATATCGTCACTCCTAGCTATGACAAAAATCAGGATCTCCTCAACTTGCTCCAGGCGACCCAAGGGCAGGTCATCATCTACACACGCAATCGCCAGAAGACCCGCGAAATCTCCGACTGGCTCAATGCCAATGGATATAAATCCATCTACTATCATGCTGGCCTTGAGCATATTGACCGCGACGTACGGCAAAATGTCTGGCAGTCGGAGGACGTGCGCATCATGGTCGCTACCAATGCGTTTGGCATGGGCATCGACAAGTCCAATGTACGCCTCGTAGTACACATGGACCTGCCGGACTCCATCGAGTCCTACTTCCAAGAGGCAGGACGCGCCGGACGCGATGGCAAGCCCGCTAAGGCGGTCCTCTTCTACAGCCCGGCTGACAATCTCAAGCTGCACCGACGTATCGACGAGAAGTATCCTCCAAAGAAATATATCCGACAAGCCTACGAGGACATCTGCTGCTTCCTTGAGCTGGCCGTAGGCGATGGGTACCAAGTGACACGCGAATTTAATGAGACTGAGTTCTGCCGCAATTTCCATTACTTTCCCGTGCCCCTGCACAGCGCCCTCCAGCTGCTGTCCAATGCTGGCTACATAACCTATCGGGAAGACGACGACAGCCGCTCACGCCTGATGATGCTGCTGACCAAGCAAGAACTCAACAAGATACATCGCCTTGCGCCCAATAGCGAACGTCTGCTCATGTGTATCCTGCGCAACTACGGAGGGCTCTTCAGCCAATATGTCTATATCGAGGAGAAGTATCTCGCCCACGAGACCGAGCTGACGCCTGACGCAGTCTATGAGATACTTAAGGCGCTCAATCATCAGCACATTCTCCACTATATACCACGCAAGAATATACCCTATATCACTTTTCTCACCCGTCGTGTCCAGCAACGGGAGATCGTACTTTCACCAGAAGTCTATGACAACAGACGCAGTGAGTATGCGGACCGCATCAAGGCCATGCTCGACTATGCCCAGCGTACTGACACCTGCCGTAAGCGCCTGCTGCTCGACTACTTCGGCGAGCATACCGACACCGATTGCGGCCATTGCGACGTCTGCCTCTCCCATACTTCCGCCAATTCTGTCGACCGAGAGCACGCCGCCCAGGCGATTATCCAGCGGCTCTCTGATGGCAAGCCCCATCCGCTGCAAGATCTCGTCTCCTTGCCCTTCTCCATGCAGACAGTCGGGCAGGCAATCCAATGGCTTGCCGATGAAGAGGAAATCTCAGTCACGGATGGCTTCGTACAACTCAATTGATTCCGACTATGTCCGACTTTATCATTCGCCAAGCCCGACCCCAAGACGCTATCGTGATGACCCGACTTATCATGATGGCCATGACAGAACCCTGTTGCCGCTACTTCTGCGGTCCAGAGCACACTCTTAACGAGTTCGAATCCATGATGCAACGCCTCTGTCAGTCACCAGACAGCCAGTATAGCTACCTCAATGCTCTTCTGGCAGAACAAGGCAACGCTGTATGTGGTATCGCCCTCACTTATGACGGGGCTGTCTTGCATCAGCTGCGCCAAGCCTTTATCCAAGCCGCAAAGAAGGCCTTTGGCATCGATTATAGTCATATCCCAGACGAGACCCAGGACGGCGAGCTCTACCTTGATTCGTTCGCTGTTCTTCCGGATTGTCGTAAAAAGGGGATTGGAACTGCCCTCTTACACGCATCGATTGACAAAGCGCGGCAACTGAGCATTCCGCGGCTCGGATTGCTCGTCGATGACGGCAATCCGCAGGCTTTAAGGCTCTATCTCAACTTTGGATTTAAGCAAGTAGGCATCAATAGCTGGGGAGGCCACTCCATGAAGCACCTGCAAATAGATGCTTAGCGCGGCTTTGTCCACCTACCGGCTTTTACTACGCTCTCTTGGTTGCACTCTGTGCGCTATACCAACGGAAAAACCATATGAGAGCTATGAGTACCACGATCATACCTCCTATATAGCTTATCGTAGTTCCGAGATGGAAGGCGCTCTTGCTGACCATCAGGAAAGTGGAGCAAATCAACGTCATAAAGAGGGCAGGTATCAGCGTCACGATAAAGGGCTTGTGTTGTTGGACAAGATATACCGTCAGCGTCCATAGCGTAAATACGCTGAGTGTCTGGTTGGCCCATCCGAAATAGCGCCATATCGTATCAAATCCATCCGGACTCTCCACTTGCCACAGCAGAAGCAAAATAGCGACGCCAAAGAGAGGAATGCTGACCATCAGACGCTTGACAATAGGCTTCTGATCGAGATGAATAGTCTCTGCTATAATGAGACGGGCAGAGCGGAAAGCCGTATCACCACTTGTGATAGGCGCTGCAACAACGCCCAGCAAAGCCAGAATGCCACCAAAAACACCTAGCCAATGATTGCAAATGATATTGACAACAGCCGGCGCTGAAGTAGCGTAACCAGTCTGCTTAGCGGCTTCAATAATCTCGTAGCCTGGAGCAGGACTTCCATAGAAGAAATAAGCGGATACTGTGGCCCATATCAAGGCGACAACGCCCTCTGTAATCATGGCTCCGTAGAATACAGGGCGGCCCTTGCGCTCGCTCTTGAGACAACGTGCCATCAAGGGGCTTTGTGTGGCATGGAAGCCGCTGATAGCTCCGCACGCGATGGTAATAAACAGGCAGGGGAACAGAGGCTCACTCTCGTGACCAGTCTTCACAGCCAAATTACCCACGCCATCCCACAATTCGGGCAGTTTGGGAAATTTGATTATCAGACATGTAAAGAGCGCCACGGCCATAAAGATCAACGCGAAAGCAAAGAGGGGGTATATCTTTCCGATAATCTTATCAATAGGAAGCATCGTAGCAATCACATAGTAGGCAAATATGACAATAATCCACAGTGTCGTTGAGCCCCAGATACTCTTGAGTATCTCTGCAGGACTATATACGAAGACAACCCCCACCATAATGAGCAAAAAAACAGAGAAGACCAACATCACTTTTTTTGTGCGGCCGCCCAAATAGAGACCTACGAGCTCCGGAAGTCCAGCCCCGTCATGACGCAGAGAGAGCATGCCGCTCAGATAGTCATGCACAGCACCGGCAAAGACGCATCCTAGCACAATCCACAGGTATGCTGCCGGACCATACTTGGCTCCGAGTATTGCACCAAAGATAGGCCCTGTGCCTGCAATATTGAGAAACTGAATCATAAATATCTTCCAGGTAGGAAGCACTACGTAGTCGATGCCGTCCGCCTTGGCCACAGCAGGCGTAGGTCGGTCGTCGGGATCAAAAATATGCTCTATCAGTTTACCATAAGTGAAGTACCCTACAATAAGGCAGGCTAATGCTATAAGAAAGGAATACATGCGATCAAATCATTTTTCATTTCATCATACAAAGATACAAAGAATATTGTCATTCCGTCGTTCTGCCCAGCTAATATTTGACAATATGTATTCAATTTGAGAGAAAAAGTTATCTTTATTACAATTTATCGTCTCTTGTCGGCTAAAGGCACAAATCTTATCACTCCTCTTTTGATATACAGCCAAGTAATGCCGCACCCGTATCCTGTCCTCACGATATGACTTAGGACAACTAACAAACAAAGTCAGACCCTATATAAGCTAGATCGGACCTTGTATAAGCTATATCAAATCTTGTATAAACTACATCAGACCCCGTATAGACTACATAGGACTTCGCATAAATCACATCAGACTTGTTTTTAGGCTATATCTGATGTCGATTGTACCCTAATCAAGTCTGGTAAGCCTCATGCCTTGCTTTACAGACATCACTCAAGTCATTCTTCACCTCTGGTCTCACCCAAGCTGGTCAGTCTATAGCTACAGCGCTTCAATATGCCCTGCTAGGGGCCGCCCCAGCTCTCTATTTTTTTGTAATTTTGCAGCCGTAAACAATTATCTTGGATGCACAGATTTATTGTCTTTCTAAAGAACTGGACACTACCTGTGGCGATGCTAACAGGCGCAGTCATTTACCTGCTCTTTCACTTCATCCCCTGCCTACAACCCATCGGAAAATGGTATGCGCCATACAATGATCACGTTTTGCCGGACTTCATGTTTCTCATTCTCTTTGTCACTTTCTGCAAAGTCGATTTTCATAAACTCCGGCCCGTCAAGTGGCACCTATGGATAGGCATCCAGCAGATTGTATTCGTATTTATATTGACCGGACTTACCATCGGATTTCATCTCAGCGGCCGCATGCTAATCCTGTCTGAGTCCATCCTCGTTTGCATTATCGGCCCGTGTGCAGCAGCAGCAGCTGTGATAACGGCAAAACTCGGAGGGTCGCTAGAGGAGATGACGACCTACACTTTCCTATCCAACTTCATTTCAGCGTTGCTTATCCCTGTCTGCTTTCCACTCTTGCCGCAGCAAGGTGAAGCGACGATGCATATCGAATTTTTCTCTTTGTTCTTCAGGATACTGTGGCGGGTCAGTATCATCCTGCTTCTGCCGATGCTACTTGCCTACATCGTCAAGCACACTATGCATCACTTCCATCAGTGGGTCATTAGCATTCATGATCTGAGCTACTATCTCTGGGGAGCATCGCTTGTCGTCGTAACGGGAACAACAGTACGAAATATCGTTCAGGCTGAGGACAGCTCTTCCTTACCTTTCTTACTGTCCATTGCCTTCGTTTCGCTAATACTCTGTTTTATCCAGTTTGCTATAGGGCGCTTCATCGGCCGCTATTTCGGACGTACAGTCGAAGCCGGCCAGAGTCTCGGGCAAAAGAATACCGCCTTTGCCATTTGGATTGCCACCGCATTTCTCAGTCCCCTCTCCTCCGTTGGCCCAGGCTGCTATATACTTTGGCAAAACATCATTAACTCTATTGAAATCTGGCATTACCGTCGCAAAGGCCTCGAACGCTCCACCTAGCACATAGGACATCGTCATCGCCAACGAGAGAATATCAAAAAAAATAGGGAAGGCTGCTTTCTTTCACAGCCTTCCCTATTATATGTTGTATTATTAACTAGGCGTTCTCAGCTTCCTCGGCTTCTGCCTGGCGATAATAAGCGAGATTAGCGGCATCTGCATTGCGTATGAAGTCAACATGCTTGGATACTTCGGCTGCTGCAAAATTGACATAGACGTATGCACTTTTCTTGAAGAGTTCGGGAGCACGCGAAGCATCGTCCATGATCAGCAGGCACATGATGATATCTGCAGTGATCTCGTAGAGATGACGGGCTACGAAGTCCAGTTTCTCCTGATTGCCTTCGGCCTTGACCTCTTCGAGGACTTGCTCATACTCAGAGACCATCTTCTCCACACGATCCTTGAGGCTCTGGAAGCAGTCGCAGACGGGATGCTCGAGCATCTCGCGGATGATATTGAGATAAGTGCCGTTGGTAACGTAGCGGATAGCAGCTACGACTTGAAGCTGGGTAGTACCTTCGTAGATAGAGAAGATACGTGCGTCACGATAGAGACGCTGGCTCTTGTACTCCATGATAAATCCGGATCCGCCGTGGATGGAGATGGCATCGTAGGCATTCTGGTTGGCGTACTCGGAGTTCATACCCTTGGCCAGGGGAGTAAAGGCATCGGCCAGACGCTTGTACTTCTTCAGCTCCTGACGTTCGTCAGCGGAAAGTTTGGTTCCTTCGCGCTGGATATCCTCGAGAGCTTTATAGATATCGACGTAGCGCGCTGTCTGATACAGCAGGCTGCGGCCTGCATCGAGCTTGGCCTTCATCGTAGCGAGCATGTCGTATACAGCAGGGAAGTTGATGATCTTTTGACCAAACTGTGCACGCTCTTTGGCGTAAGCAAGTCCCTCATTGTAGGATTCCTGCTCCACGCCGACGCTCTGAGCCGCGATGCCAAGACGTGCGCCATTCATCAGCGCCATGACGTACTTGATAAGGCCGAGCTTACGTTCTCCACAAAGCTCGCACTTGGCATTCTTGTAGACGAGCTCGCAGGTAGGTGAGCCGTGGATACCGAGCTTATTCTCGATATGACGTACCGTGACGCCACCGTCGCGCTTGTCATAGATGAACATGGAGAGTCCGCGGCCATCCTTGGTACCCTCTTCCGAACGTGCAAGCACCAGATGGATATCTGAGTCACCGTTGGTGATGAAGCGCTTGACGCCATTGAGACGCCATGTGCCGTCGGCGTCCTGTGTGGCCTTGAGCATGACGCGTTGCAAGTCACTACCGGCGTCCGGCTCTGTGAGGTCCATACTCATGGTCTCACCGGCGCAAATACGGGGAATGTATTTCTGACGCTGCTCCTCGGAGCCAAATTCATACAGAGTATCTATACAGCTCTGCAAGGACCAAACGTTCTGGAAACCTGCGTCAGCGGCGGAGATGACCTCGCTGAGCATAGAGAATGTGGTGTTAGGGATATTGAGACCACCGTAGCGGCGGGGCATAGAGAGTCCCCAGAGACCTGCCTGGCGCGTAGCCTTGAGGTTTTCAAAGGTCTTGCTGGCGTAGATCATGCGGCCGTTCTCCAGATGAGGTCCTTCGAGGTCTACGCTCTCTGAGTTGGGCTCTATGAGATTGGCAGCGAGGTCTCCGGTAATTTCGAGCAGACGCTTGTAGTTCTCGATGGCGTCATTGTAGTCTACGGGAGCATCATCATACTTATCCTTCTCTACATAGTTGCGCTCTTTGAGGTCCACGACACGCTTCATCAAGGGGTGATGAAGGTGAAAATCCAATTCTGGATGATCGCTATAATAGTTTGCCATTGTAATATCTGATTTTACTTAGAGTTTTGCTTGTAATACTTGATCAGCTTGGGAACTACCTCCTCCACGGTACCGACGATGACATAGTCGGCTATCTTGTTGATAGGAGCATCGGGGTCGCTGTTGATTGAAATGATGATACCGCTGTCCTGCATACCTGCGATGTGCTGGATCTGACCGCTGATACCGCAAGCGATGTATACCTTGGGATGTACAGTGATACCTGTCTGTCCGATCTGGCGGTCGTGGTCTACAAATCCAGCGTCAACGGCGGCGCGGCTTGCGCCTACTTCGCCATGGATTTCCTTGGCCAGCTCGAAGAGCATGTCAAATCCCTCTTTGCTGCCCATACCGTAGCCGCCGGCTACGACGATAGGAGCTCCCTTGAGATTATGCTTGGCTGCTTCGACGTGGCGATCGATGACCTTGACCACATAGTCTGTTGACGGGACATACTTGGCTACATCGCATACAACAACTTCTCCCTTGTAGTTGGGATCGAGTATCTGCTTCTGCATGACACCGGAGCGTACGGTAGCCATCTGTGGACGATGATCGGGATTGACGATGGTAGCCACGATATTGCCGCCGAATGCGGGACGTATCTGATAGAGCAGATTGTCATAGTGCTTGCCCGTCTTGTTATCGTCGTACGAACCAATCTCGAGCTGTGTGCAGTCGGCGGTAAGTCCACTGGTCAGTGAGGAGGATACGCGGGGACCGAGGTCACGGCCGATGACGGTAGCGCCCATGAGACAAATCTGGGGCTTTTCCTCCTTAAAGAGATTGACGAGTATGTCGGTATGAGGTGCGGAGGTGTAAGGGAACAGCCCTTCTGCATCAAAAATAAAGAGTTTGTCGACGCCATAAGGCAGTATCTGGTCCTCTACCTTCCCTTTGATGCCAGTTCCAGCTACAATCGCGTGGAGTTGTACACCCAGCTGATTGGCCAGCTTACGGCCTTTGGTAAGGAGTTCCTGAGAGACTTCGGCGACTTGAGTACCTTCTATCTCACAATATACGAATACATTATTCATGGGTTAGCCAATTATCTTTTCATTCAACAATTCCTTAATCAGTCCTTCGACATCTGCATCGCTGCTGGTGAGCGTCTTGCTCTCCTTGGCTTGGAAGACGATGTTTTGTACAGCCTTCACCTTGGTCGGACTGCCGGCAAGACCACACTGCTGAGGATCTCCGTTGACATCGGCCACGCTCCATTGGTTGAGGGTCATATAGGGGCGCTCGTCATAGAGGTGTGTATACTCATTGGCCTCTTTAGGACGCTCCATGGGGCAAGTGGCACGCTTGTACTTCATGACCAGCTTGGCGTTGCAGGGGCGGCAAGGCGCTGCGCTGCCGTTGACTGTGATGGCTACAGGCAGAGGGGCAACTACAGTCTCAACACCACCGTCGATATGGCGGCGGATAGTGGCTTTGCCATCCTCTATCTTGATGATTTCCTCGGCATAAGTCACCTGATTGAGGCCCAGCTTCTGAGCGACCTGTGGACCTACCTGCGCCGTATCACCATCGATAGCCTGGCGACCGCCGATGACAATATCTACATCGCCGATCTTCTTGATAGCTGTAGCCAGAGCATAGCTGGTGGCCAATGTATCTGCTCCGGCAAAGAGACGGTCTGTCAGCAGCCAGCCAGTATCTGCACCACGATAGAGTCCCTGTCGGATAATCTCACCGGCACGGGGAGGGCCCATGGTCAGTATGCCGACTGTAGAGCCGGGATTTTGTTCTTTCAGGCGCAGAGCCTGCTCCAGCGCATTGAGGTCGTCGGGATTAAAAATCGCCGGCAATGCTGCGCGGTTTACAGTTCCCTCAGCAGTCATGGCGTCTTTGCCCACATTGCGGGTATCGGGCACTTGCTTGGCGAGAACTACGATCTTGTAACTCATTTATTCGCTTTTTAGATTATAAGATATATCATTAATTACTCTCGACAGCCATCTGTCCAGATGGCCATACAAGATGCAAAGGTACAAATTTCTCTGTTCACTACGCTCTATCTCAGCACATTTTTCACATTTTCGAGCAAACTCTCAGTCACCATTCAGGAGCAAACCCATCATGGGCAGCACTAGCCCCGCTTCTATTGTCACATTCAGCCGATTAAGACAGACCATTACCCGATTGTACCCTGATCGTCCCATGCTGCTTCTTCCCAGGCCGCATCATCTCCAGTGCAATACCCTCTGCAGTCTGAGGGCATGCCTCTGCCCCATGCCCTAATGGGCCCTTCATCTGCCATCTCGACTGGGTGTTCTTCTCTCCTGCCGGACAGTTCGACGAGAAGGACGCACGCATAGGTAAGTTTCGTCTTGGCAAGGACGACCTCGTCGTCGATGCCGCTACAGGCACAAGTCACATCTCCGTCGAGGACTATGCTGTGGCCATGGTTGACGAGCTGGAGAAGCCTGCTCACCACAAGGAGCGCTTCACCATCGGATATTAAAATCAGTTTTTTCAGTCATAAAGAAAGCGATATCGCATGTAGGGTGTGCGGTATCGCTTTTTTTAGTTTATTTCTTTGTTGGTGAAATAGGGTTGAATAAAATAGAAGCTCTATTCTCTGTCATGTTTTTGGTTAGTCCTCATCCCTTTCTTGCCTGTGAGGGAGACATACCGAACCGATGCCGGAATGCATTGGCGAAATAGGCGGGACTCTCGAATCCCAAGCGTTAGCATACGTCTGAGACGCTCATTGTAGTATGTCGCAGCAGCCGGATAGCCTCCGTCATCTTTCTCTCCCTAACCCATCGTGCCGGTGGCTCGTTGTATAAATTTTGGAAGTCACGCTTAAATCCTGACAGGCTTCTCCCACTGAGCCATGCCAGTTGGTCCACGGTCACGGGACTGGCATAGTGCGCTTCCACGACACGGCGGATATCGGCTTTCACGGGCTGTCAAGTAGCGGCATCTGCCGGAGAATGTCTGATGAGCAGTCGGCCACATCATAGAGCAGTTCTTGCATCTTTAGTTTCAGGAGACCGGTGGGGATGCTGTCGGGATGGATGAAATAAGGCTCCAGCGAACGGCAATAGGCGATGAACTGTTCACTCATGCCGCAAGGTTGCAGCCGATCGCTATGAATGCTGGGAGCATCGTCTTGCAACTGGGCAATGGGCTGTTTATCTAGAAATTCGCGTAGTATGCCGTCATGTATGGCGAAGAGCAAACTCTCGAATTTTCCAGTCTTGTTGTCGCCGCTTTTGTCGTAGGTCACACTGTCGTATTTCCTCAACAGAATCATCTCATTCTTATGCAGCGTCACCGTCTGCCGCCCTATCTTCAGCTCCACCTTCCCGTCGAGCACTACATAGAGCAGGTGCTGTTGCAAGAAGAAAGTGCCATGCTGTCCTGCGGTGACGATGCACTGTCCAATGGCTGAGACACCATCGAGCTTGAGGGCTGAGGCGGTGTCGCAGCCGTCGAGGAGGTCATTGGGGAAACGGATTGCCTTTTCCATGGTCATTGCTTATTTCCTCACCCAGACGTGCTCAATCTGTCCGATATACATCGTGTGGAGCTTCATCTCTTTTTCGTCGCCATACATGGGCACGCACGTCGGCAGGAAGCTTGTCCATCTCAAAGGTGTGAGAATAGATTTTCTTACATTCTATGGTCATCACGGCCTCCTTAAAGGTTGGATTCCCCTCCTTTGTCCACTCCGGTGTCAGTCCTGCTGACTTCACCTTGTCGCCATCGCGCCCGGAATGGGTGCCGAGGTAGATAAGGGCCCGTCGTTTGTCGTTCGGGAAAAGCGACACGGTGAAATGGTCGTTGGCTTCCATCAGTCCGTGGGTGTAGCGGCTGCCTGACACGTAGACGGTCACTACCGGCTCTTCCCAGAGTTGTCCCAGACTTCCCCAAGAGATGGTCATAGCGTTCATCTTTTCCTTGTTGCCGGTGGCCAGTGCCATCCAATCCTTGGCAAACAGTTTGACGGCGTTCTCGCTGATGTCGGTGGCTTTCACCTCCTGCCACTGGCCGTCGGCGCGCAGCGTGTCGGTATCGTTGGACGATCCTGTGCTGGCATTGCTGTGACAGGCTGAAAATAACTTGCTCATCATGGCTGTAGCTATGAATTTCATTTTGTATTTATTCATCTGTACTTGGCTTTTTATCAGTTTCGTCCGCAACGTTACGAAGACTTTCTTCAGGAGACTTTATGTTTTGGTCCAAAAAAGTTATGATTTTAGCTCACGGCAACTCTGCAGTGATGGTCGTGGCTAGGAATGTCAAAAATATGAGGTTAACGCTTGTTAAAGTCCTTCCGCATGAAAGCCCTCGCCATCCATTTCCTACCAAACGGCAACCTTAAGACCGAAAGGTGCCTTCTTGCAGCGTATCGTTTTTTGCCGTATTCTTGGCATCAGAATATATAAATAAAGGAGAAAAAGACATGGCGAGTCAAAGCGCAACAGGAAATGAACCAAAACGGCCCTATCATTTATCAACTGGAGAAAAAGAGCCCCCTTCATCGGCATTCCACTTAGTAAATGCGAAGGTGCTCTTTCCTTGCATGGAAAGGCTTTGTTCTGGCTTCCGATGAGCGATTGTTACTGAGGTTGAGGGGCGTCCTATTGTGTTCCCGAATTCCGCAGCGATGGGAGATTAAAGCGATCTCAGTCCCAGCTCTATAGCCTCTCGCGCAGCCTCGACACTTGGCCATCGCGTAGTCTACTTAGCGGCATTTGCTGGAAAAAATCATACACGAGTAAAGGCACTGTCCATATACGTCCCTCAGGTCCGAAGATGTCCCCATGCATACGGCCGCTCGGCATTTCAGACGCCGCATTCGCTTACCTGAGGTCCTTAAAAGCAGATAACGGAAATAATCGGCCAGCACCTTGCTAGGTCACAGCCAACATAGCGGCGCAGTCGTCCCCAAGCCTCTCCGCCGAATCCCTTTTTCTCCATCTCCTCTTCGTTTTTTATATAATGAATATTGAATACCGCTCGTACAGATGCCGATGCTGTCATGACAAGTCGCCTTGTTCGCGCAACAAGGTCGGACTTATTTTAAACTAGGTCCGATGCAATTTAAACTAGAAGGCAAGTTGTTATCGCTTGGTAGCCAATTAGTTACGCGAGAAACAAATATTAATTGTAATTAATTGGTTTTCAGTAAGTTACAGAGACAAAATAAGTGATTTTCATTTCATCTAACTAGAGAGGATAAGCCGAGAAAACAAATCTATTTTTATATAAAAACTGAGAGACTATTTTTGCAGTCCCCTGAAAGTAGAAGCGGACGGTCTTGAAGTCTACCCGCTTGCCTCTTGCTGCATGGCGCCAAAGCTAGGAAAGACAATAGCAGAGAATAGCCGAAGCTTATTCGTCACACTCCGCTTGATGGGCCAATCATTAGTTGTCTGTCACAGCCGTATACCCACCGGTCTGCCATGAGAGTCTGTAGCGAGCACTTTACTGACACTCATCGAGTGGAGACGATGACTTTATAACCGCTGCTCTTCTGCTGACGCCAAACTTGCCCTTACTTCTTTAGTTTACTGAAATATTCTCAGTATGAGCAAAAGCGAATTTCTGTTATCTATTTAGTACTCAGATATATATGATTCTACTAGCGAACTAATTAGGGTCTGACAAAGCTTCATTTGTATCCGCCTTTGTACCTCCAGAAAAGCAGGAAATCTTTTCTACAACTGAAATTAATCGTCTAGAGAAAGGTGAACATCATCATGGGAAGCCTTCTTGTCCCGCCTCAGGCTGGCCATCGCTTGGCTATGAAAACTGCGAAGAGGCGGGATACGCGGCTCTTTGCCCATTTTGTCTGCTTCTCGTATATCCTTAATCGGACTTCCTAATGGATAATCACCATCGTAGCGCCAAATCCATACTCTCTGAAGGAAGCATCCTGCGAGGTACACGAATGATAGTGCCGATGGAGTTCGGACAAGATTCTATTGCGGAGCACGCCGTTGCCTTTGCCATGGATAAAGACAAGTTTTTTCCCTTTGTTTTTCTGATACTTGTCCATCGTTTTGCGGAATGTATCCACTTGGTACTCAAGTATTTCTCCGCTAGACATGCCTCTCGTCGTATCGAGCAGGGCATCGGCATGCAAGTCTATCACCTCAATATCGTCATGGTGCTCTTTGCGTATAGCCACAGCCTTGACGCGGGGTTTGAGATCCGCCTCGCGCTTTCTCTTTGCGCCCGTAAGGGCATCTTTAATAGATTGAGTATCAATCGCTTCATGACTCACAGGACAATCATCACGAACGAGGTCAAAAGTCTCCACCTTTTTCTCAAAAAAGTCATTGGCCGCAAAGGTATGCAGTTTGTAGAAGCGCGTGAGATCTGGGTTGAGCCTGATAGTCATCGCGGGCTTGATCATAAAAGGCTTGTCCTGCTTGTAAGCCATCATCTCGACAGCAAGATGCTGGAGGCTGTTGAGATTAGACCGGTCCACAGTAGTCAGATAGACCTTGGTATTGGGCTCAGCCGTACCGCGATCGATAGTTGTCCAGTTCATATTCTCACCGGACAGATAGAGATAGTCCAGATAGTAGTTGCTGTCATTAACCAAATAAGTCTCAAAGTCTGTATCGAGCAATGCGGTGGGATTGACGGGCATAAAGCAGAGGTAGACATTAAGCTGATCTCCTCCACAACGCTCCTGAGGCTTGGCGTGAAAGGTAATCGGGAGGTCAGCCGGATCGGACTCTTCCTCTTCCAAAGCCTTGACTTTGGCCCGCTGCGAAACCGCATTATCAGTTGCTGCATCACCCTTATCAGGCTGCGCATCAGATGAATCGAAATGGCCATCATACCCTTCAGTGCCCACGACTACTAGTTCGCGTATCGGCACAGGTACCTCAAATCCATTATCATCTTCGACATTAACTAGATTTTTGCCGACAAATCCTACGACTCGTCCGCCGCCCACGTCATTGAGAAATCTCACTTTATCTCCTATCTTCATGTCTTCTGATTTTATCTGCAAAATTACGACAATCTGACCATATTCACTTTCATCTCTATGTCAAAGAGTATCAAAGAGTCCCTTTGCCGTGCTCCATCAAGAGTTCTCCGGCCCATGGCTTACGCTACCCCTTACGCTGCCGATATTGGATGGGAGTCATGCCGATATGGCGTCTGAATACGCGGCTGAAGAAAGAAGCGTCCTGCCAACCACACTGATAGGAGATTTCCTTGGCTGTCAAGCCCGTATAGTCAAGCAAGTGGCATGCCTTCCGCAGCCTCAGCGTATCGAGATAGGCCATCGGAGGTTGCCCAGCCTGTCGGGCAAATGAGCGGCAAAACGCAGATGGCGTGAGATGAGCCACACGAGCCAAGTCTGAGAGCCTCACTATCTCCGCTAGATGAGCCTTCATATACGTCACCACTCGCGCCATATCGCTCTCTGGAGGCACCTTGCCAAGGCTCGTATCCGGCAGCGGTGAGACCACGCTGCAAGCGGGCGTCTCTGCCAGCAGAGACATGAGTCTCCATACACTCCGGATGACTCCTAGCCCGTGAGCATCATGTACCTGTTCCACTCTGTGGCGCAACTCTCTCAATGGCACTGGGTCGGAAGAATAGGCGCCCCTGGCTGACTGCTTGAGCAAGATATCCAGCGATGCACACTCCGGCAGAGCCACAAGGACATCGGGAAATAGCGCTTCCGACATACGCACCTGTATCACGGAGAGGGGGGCGCCCCCCCCCTCACGACTGAGCGCCAGCGTCTCATCCGCCTTGGCAAGCAGCCACTGACCCGAGCGGAGGATCACCTGGCCGCTCCCATAGTGGACGCGCAGCTTACCACGTTCCACAATATCCAGCTCGATTGTACCAAGACTGTAGTCTCCCTGGAGAGGATTGTAGACGCGCCTCACCTCAACCGTCCTAGTTGCCCTTTTGACTGAATTATTTACCATTCACTCGTTTTTTTATTCCGTTTTTGCAAACATAATTATATATACTGCAAATATAGTACTATTTTTATTCCGAAAAAATATTTAAGAGACAAAACATTATTATAGAGGGGGCGCCATCCAGAGAAATAGTTTCCCTCCCTATTTTTAATATGTAACTCTAACTACAGAAAAATCACATTATCAATATTTACACATGCGTCAGCTTAAAATCACACAAAGCATCACCAATCGCGCCAGTGCCGCTCTCGACAAATATCTCGTCGAAATAGGCCGCGAGGAACTGATTACCACCGATGAAGAAGTAGAACTTGCTCAAAAGATCCACAAAGGCGACAAGCGCGCTCTTGACAAACTGGTCAAAGCCAACCTCAGATTTGTCGTCAGCGTCGCTAAGCAATATCAAAATCAAGGCCTCTCACTCAATGACCTTATCAACGAGGGAAACCTCGGCCTTATCAAAGCCGCCAACAAGTTTGATGAGACCCGCGGATTTAAGTTCATATCATATGCCGTGTGGTGGATCAGACAAAGTATCCTGCAGGCCATCTCCGAACAGAGCCGCATTGTACGTATGCCCCTCAACCAGGTCGGTTTCCAGAGTAAGCTCAGCAAGGCCCGCACAAGTTTTGAACAAAAATACGAGCGCCATCCGTCTATCGAGGAACTGGCCGAGGAACTCGGCACTGACAAAGCCAAGATAGCCGAAGCTCTGGGTACTGGCGGCAAAAAGATTTCTGTAGATGCCCCTCTGCAAAATGATGACTCCTCTGCCATGATCGATACCATGACTGACGAGACGCAGGCCCCGACAGACATCAAGATGGAACAGGAGTCGCTCGACAGCGATCTTAATGCAGCTCTTAGTTGTCTGACTGATCGGGAACAGACTGTGCTTAAGATGCTCTTTGGCTTTGGATATCCGGAAATGACAGCCGAGGAAGTAGCCGGCAAACTCAATCTCACCCGCGAGCGTGTGCGCCAGATTAAGGAACGCGCCCTGCGCCGACTCCGTGAGAACCGCGATATCACAATGCTTAAGAAGTATTTCTAACACATTAGCAGAAAGAGAGGGCCGTTCCTCAAAAGTATAGTGGCCCAAAGAGCTGTCTTGTAATACTCATCGCGAGTCAAGCGCTCTACATCATAGATAAATAGGAAATAGCAGCCGTGTGGTCAAAAAAGACTGTGCGGCTGCTATCTTTATAATCAAACCGGTGTATTGCTCCGTCGGTTTATTTATTTTCCACCCTTCTCCAGGCGATAGACCTGCGCGCTTCTGGCAGGGATATAAAGAGACAGACGCCCCTTATGGGCAGGAAGATTTTTGTCAGACTCAGTGAAGTGGTCCACTTTTGGATCAATGAGACGCTGTCCCCCAAAGGCTGTATCATCAGTATCAAGCACAAGCGTGTACTTACCGGAAGGAGCGATGAATTGGTAGTCGGCCAAGCTCTGAGAAGGACTGAAATTGAACACGAAAAGTAACCGTCCTCGCATGATGACAAGAATCTGACAGGCTTCATCATACCAAATATTCTGGACACGTGTACTCTGGAAACGCGGCACAAGCTTAATCGTACTAATCATCTTGCGGTCAAAATCGCCCAGATAATGGTAGCAGAGCGTCGGGTCGTCTACAAGATGCCACTGGCGACGGGCATACTTATAGCTCCAGCTATTGCCTTCACGCGGAAAGTCTATCCACTCAGGGTGGCCCCATTCATTGCCCATAAAATTGAGATATGCCCCGCCGATAGTCGAGAGTGTGAGTAAGCGTATCATTTTGTGAAGCGCTATACCGCGGCGGGCTGCATCGTCCTCGTCACCTATCCGGAAATGCCAGTACATCGAGGCATCAACAAGTCGGAAGATAACTGTCTTGTCCCCCACCAGGGCCTGATCATGACTCTCCACATAAGAGACTGTCAGCTCATCCTGACGACGGTTGGTGAGATTGTAGAGCATATCCAACGGATTCCAGTCCTCATCTCGCTTCTCCTTAAGCATACGTATCCAGTAGTCTGGGATATTCATCGCCATGCGGTAGTCAAATCCGTATCCGCCTCCAGCTATAGGGTATGCCAGTCCTGGCATGCCGGATACTTCTTCCGCTATAGTGACGGCCTGGGGCTTCACTTGGTGGATCAGTTGATTGGCCAAAGTGAGATAGCAGATAGCTTCATCATCCTGATGGCCATTGTAGTAGTCATCGTATCCCGTAAAGCTCTCTCCCATGCCATGACTGTAGTATATCATCGATGTCACGCCGTCGAATCGGAAGCCGTCAAAGCCGAACTCCTCTAGCCAATACTTGCAGTTGGACAGCAGGAAATGAACGACTTCGTCCTTGCCGTAGTCCCAGCACAAGCTGTCCCACTGCTCGTGGTGCCGGCGCGGTCCCTTGAGAAAATACTGCCCGGGATCACCGCAGTAGTTGCCGAGTCCTTCCAACTCATTCTTTACAGCATGGCTGTGGACAAGGTCCATAATGACGCTGATGCCCATGCGATGAGCATCATCGACAAGATGGCGCAACTCATCTGGGGTGCCGAAACGGCTGGACGGAGCATAGAGACTCGAGACATGGTAGCCGAAACTCCCATAATAGGGATGCTCCTGTATAGCCATAATCTGGATACAATTGTATCCCGCGCGCTGAATACGTGGCAGGGTATTGACACGAAACTCCTCGTAAGTGCCTACGCCCTCCTTGTCCTGCGCCATTCCGATATGGCATTCGTAGATGAGCAAAGGAGAACGATGCGGCTTAAAATCATGTATTTTAAGGCAATACGGATGTGCCGGACACCACACTTGGGCGCTAAAGATCTTGGTCTGCTCATCCTGGACTACACGGGTACACCATGCCGGGATGCGCTCGCCCTCTCCACTCGGCCAGTAGACCTTAAGTTTGTAAAGCCCTTGATGCCTGAGGGTCGCTTTGGGAAGCTTTATCTCCCAATCCCCATGGTCATTGATACGCTGCAGCTCGTATTCAGGCAACTCCCGCCAATCAGAGTGATCACCTACAAGGTATATCTTAGTAGCGTTAGGAGCCCACTCGCGCAGCACCCACTCGTGACCTCGCAGATGAAGGCCGTACCACATATATCCATCGGCAAAAGTTGACAAGTCTCCGCTGGACTGAGTAAGTTGATTCAGACGATACAGGAAGTGAGAATGGCGCCCTTCGATAGCCTCTGTATAGGGCTCTAGATAAGGATCACCTTGTATGAGAGGAAGTGGCATAGTAATAAAATTGGATACTTTAATAATGAGCTAACAATGGCTCTGCATTTTTCAGCTGGATACAAATCTATTTACTTTCTTGCCCGGGAGGCTCTTACCGTACTAAGCATTGCTGTTCAAGAGTGGGTGACTTGGTTGATGCATCATAATCATCTTCGACCCGATACCTTGTCTAGATCAAGCAGATCAGTCATTGGAGAGTACGGCCTGCCCAGCGACATAGTTGCCTCTGCGTAAGACAGTTCCATTACGGTCTTTTTCTACAAAGGGTCCTTGCCTGACTCCATGGGAATAGGAGCCTTCAAAACGCACTCCGTCTTTGTCCTCTTCGATACACTTGCCATCCTTGAGTCCATTATGGAAAGTGCCTTTGAACTTGGTGCCGTTGGCAAGTCTCAGGATGCCTTCGCCATCCATTTTCCCTTTGGTCCAGTGTCCTTCATAGACATCACCATTGGCCCAGGTGTACTTCCCCTGGCCATCGCGCTGATTGGCCTTCCAGTTGCCTACATATTGAGATCCGTTTTTCCAAGTGTAAGTACCCTGACCGTTTTGTTCACCGTTAAGGAAAGTGCCCACATACTTGTTGCCATTGCTAAAGGAAAAGATGCCTTGTCCCGTACGCTCGCCTTGAACGTAAGGGCCCTCGTAGACATTGCCGTTACGAAACTTATAGATGCCTCTACCTTGCTGTATGTCGTCTACCCAGTCTCCATCGTAGACATCACCATCTGTATAAGTGAAGACGCCTTTTCCGTTGCGCTGATTGTTGGCCCAGTCGCCCTTGTATTGAGAGCCGTCGGCCCAGACAAAAGTTCCCTTTCCGCATTTCTTGTCATCCTTCCACTCTCCTTGGTAGTAGGAGCCGTTGGCATAAGTGTACTTGCCTTTGCCATTGCGTTTGTCCATGTACCATTCGCCATCGTAGATGTCGCCGTTGTAGTAAATCATTCTACCGCGTCCCTGCTGATAGTCGCGATACCAGAGGCCTTCATAGCGATTGTTGTTGACAAAATAGTAGGTGCCCTTACCGTGTTGTTGGTCTTGAAACCATTCGCCCTCGTACTTTTCCCCGTCAGGAAACTTGTATACGCCATACCCTTGACGCTTGCCCTTCACATAGGCACCCTCATAACTCTCGCCATTAGAAAAAACTGTTTTGCCTTTTCCATTGGGTTTACCTCCGGCAAGATCTCCGGTATAGACAGAACCGTCTTTGAAGGTGTAAGTGCCGATTTTCATCTTCTGTGCAGAAGCCCAAAGCGGCAGTATCAACGCTAGGCCAAGAATGAAATATTTTCGTCTTATCATAATCCTACTTTTATATAATGGACAATTGAGGCCATGCCCCATTGTCTACATTTCTTCTTCATGAGCGAGAAATTGCTCTGCCCGGTTCAAGTCATCAGGCGTATCTATGCCTATCGTCTCCTCGGAGGTTTGGGCCACCTTGATACGATAACCGGCTTGCAGCCATCTGAGTTGCTCAAGCGACTCCGCCTTCTCGAGCGGAGACTGAGGTAGCGAAGTGATTTTCCGCAGTGTCTCAACCGTATAGGCATAGAGCCCTATATGCTTGTAGTACGTCTGCAAGCTAGACCACTCACTCGGCTGCTTACCCCTCAGGTATGGGATGACAGACCGGCTGAAGTACAGCGCATAGCCCTGATCATTGATGACAACCTTCGGCGAATTGGGATTTTGCAGCATCTCCAAGGGGCAGCCTTTGTCAAAGGGCTTAACAAGTGTTGCGATCTGGGACTGCGGAGAGTCAAAGCAGCGCTTGATAGCCTCGAGCTGGGAGCGATGAATAAAGGGCTCATCCCCCTGTACATTGACGACAATGTCATAAGGCTTACCGCACTTCGTATAGGCTTCCCAGCAACGGTCAGTGCCGCTGCGATGACGGTCAGAAGTCAAGACGGCTTTTCCGCCAAAGGCTCGTACGGCTTCTATGATGCGTTGGTCGTCTGTCGCTACAAGTGTGTCGTCAAACAATGGCGCCACGCGCTCATAAACCCGCTGAATGATAGGCTTACCGCCCAGCAAAGCCAGCGGCTTGCCCGGAAAACGTGTCGACCCGTAGCGGGCTGGGATTATAGCTATGAATGACTTATTCATTTTTTTCTCATTTACTGTGGACGTTTCGTTTGTATTGAGAGTCCTATTTTTATTTGTCTGTTGATTACTTTTTACTGAAAGACATCGTTGATAGACTCGTTTTCCAGCGAATCCGAACGCACCGTAGCACATGGAGAGAAATTGTCCGGAATAGCAAACCGTTCCTCTGTAGAATAGCCGAGGGAATGGTCCGCATAAACTTTCTGCATAAACTTTGCCCAGATAGGGAGAGCCACGGTCGCACCCTGCCCCATTGACATCCTGTCGAAATGGATATCGCGGTCTTCGCCGCCGACCCAGCAGCCAGCCACGAGCCTCGGAACAAAACCAATGAACCATCCGTCGCTATTGTTGTTGGTCGTACCGGTCTTGCCGCCGATCTGTCCCTCAAGATGATACTTATACTTCAAGCGTCCGGCGGTACCGTGGTCAACGACCTCCATGAGCATTTCCAGCATCTTGTACGAACTCTCAGCGCTGATGACCTCATTCATTCTTGGATGGAAATCTGCCACGACCTCCCCATCACTATTCTCAATCCGCGTGACAAGCATCGGCAAGACTCGGATACCCTTATTGACAAAAGCCGTATAAGCCTGGACCATTTCTGCCACAGAGATGTCGCACGTGCCCAGGCAAAGCGACATAGAGGGATAAACATCCAGACTATTGATGCCAAAAGACCGCATGATGGACACCAAGGACTTGGGATTGAGCTTACTCATCAGATAGGCGGATATCCAGTTGTTGGAGTTGGCGAGTCCCCATTTGAGCGTCACCATCTCGCCATAGCGAGCATGGTTGGCATTTCGGGGCGTCCAGGGCTTGCCTGCGACCATATAGGTACGTTGTACATTAGGCGCCAAGTCACAGGGCGTATATCCGTTCTCCATGGCCAAGGCATAGAGATAGGGCTTTATGGTAGAGCCTATCTGTCTCCTGCCCATCATACACATGTCGTACTGGAAATATGTATAGTCCAAGCCTCCCACATAGGCCTTGACGGCTCCCGTTTGGGGGTCCATGGCCATAAATCCGGCCCTCAAGAATGTCTTATAATAGAGGATAGAGTCTTGAGGCGTCATCACTGTATCGCGATCGCCATAGGGCGTGTAGACCGTCATGTCCACTTTATGTGTCTTGAAGAACGCCTTGACTTCCTCGTCCGACATTCCGGCCTCTCTCATAGACCGGTAGCGGTCACTGCGCTCTATCGACCGATTGACAATAGCCTTGATCTGCTGTTGGGAGAGCGAGCTGGAGAAGGGATTGAGGTACTGCCCTTTGTGCTTCTCCTTATCAAAGAGAGGCTGCAGATAGCCCTCCAGATGATCCCTGACGGACCGCTCGGCATAGCGTTGCATGCGGCTGTCGATAGAGGTATAGATTTTAAGGCCATCCGTATAGATATTGTACGGCGAGCCATCCTTCTTACTATTCTTATTGCACCAGCCGTAGAGCGGATCGCGTTCCCAGGCAAGGGAATCATCGTGATATTCCTGTTCCTGCCAAGAGGCATAATTGCTCCTCACAGGCCGCTTGGCCATCATGATGTGACGCAGATATTCGCGGAAGTAGGTAGCCAGCCCATCTCTGTGGCTTACGTGCTGCAAGTGCACTCCCAAAGGAGCATTCTGATAGTCTACGCATTCTTCCTCGCTTAGGTAGCCTTGCTCCTTCATCAGTTCCAGCACGACATTGCGGCGTTGCTTGGCCACTGTGCTGTCTCGTACGGGATTAAAATAAGACGGATTCTTGCACATTCCCACCAGCATCGCCGACTCGGGTACCGTCAGGTCGCGAGCCTCCTTGTTGAAGTACACGCGGGCCGCTGTCTTGACGCCGACCGCATGGTGGAGAAAATCAAAATAGTTTAGGTATAGCGTCAGGATTTCATCTTTACTGTACTGACGCTCGAGCTTGATGGCGATGACCCACTCTATCGTCTTTTGGACAATACGTTGGCGGCTGTTTTCCGCACGTGACTGGGTATAGAGCTGTTTGGCGAGTTGCTGAGTGATTGTGCTGCCGCCACCAGCCTCTTTGTGTCCGAGGATGCCTCTCTTAACGATGGCCCGAGCCAACGACTTGATGTCTATGCCCGAGTGCTCATAAAAGCGCTTGTCCTCCGTTGCTACCAAGGCCTGCAGCAGGCTTGGAGCAATCTCCTCCCGTGAGGCAAAGAGGCGGTTCTCATTGAGCGACCAAGTACCGAGCAACACATTGTCTGAGCTGATGACTTGCGAGGCGTACTTGCTGATAGGATTTTCGAGCTCCTCTATCGGCGGCATATACCCTATCCAGCCTGCACTGATAGCTGAAAAATATATCACAGCTAGGACTACCACTGCCAACAGCGATCCCCACATCCATCGTATCAATTTTGTGTGCATGCCAGTCTTTTATAAATGAGTCTTTTGTGCTTTGACCGTCTTGATCGGACAATGTTTAATATCGCAAAGGTAACAACTTTTTCTTAATTCTCCTATTCTTTCTGAGTATTAAAGCGCTTCCCCTTCAGCGCATAGCCTATCCTAATCTGAGCAGTAGCGTCATGATGTCATGGGGCAAGGCTCCTGTCCCCCAAAAAGGAAAAGCGACAGTACTTGAAGAGAATGAGCTAACCGTGTCACTTTCTCTTCAAACATTCTTTCGGCAGAGATACGAAAGTTGGTTTCTTTTGCGTAACTTTGCAGCTCAAAAGATTAATACCGAATAAGGACCCTCAAATCAACAAAAATATTTTATAAACCAGAAGAGATTTTATCGAGCATGGAAAGAGACACACAGATCTTCGACATTATCGAAGCTGAGCACCAGCGCCAATTACGCGGCATGGAGCTTATCGCTAGTGAAAACTTCGTTAGCGATGAAGTAATGCAGGCCATGGGCAGTTGCCTGACCAACAAGTACGCTGAAGGTTATCCAGGCCATCGCTATTACGGCGGCTGTATCAATGTAGACCGGAGCGAGACGCTGGCCATCGAGCGTGTCAAGCGGCTATTTGGCGCCGAGTATGCCAACGTGCAGCCTCACTCCGGAGCACAGGCCAACGCCGCCGTTTTCCTCGCCGTGCTCAACCCCGGCGATACCTTTATGGGACTCAATCTTGACCACGGCGGTCATCTCTCCCATGGTTCCAAGGTCAACACCTCCGGCATCCTCTATAATCCTATTGGATACAATATCAAGCGAGAGACTGGTCGCATCGACTACGATGAGATGGAGCAGCTCGCCCTCGCTCATAAGCCCAAGATGATCATTGGCGGAGGTTCTGCTTACAGCCGTGAGTGGGACTATGCCCGTATGCGCGCCATTGCCGATGAGGTAGGCGCTATCTTCATGGTTGACATGGCTCACCCTGCCGGACTCATCGCCGCAGGCCTGCTGGACAACCCGCTCAAATACGCCCATATCGTCACCTCCACCACCCATAAGACGCTCCGCGGACCGCGAGGCGGCATCATCCTCATGGGCAAAGACTTTGAGAATCCTTGGGGCAAAAAGACCAAGAAGGGAGAAATCCATATGATGAGCTCTCTGCTCAATAGCGCTGTCTTCCCCGGTATCCAGGGCGGCCCGCTTGAGCATGTCATCGCAGCCAAAGCTGTGGCATTTAATGAGAACTTGCAGTCCTCCTTCAAGGACTACGCCCTCCAGGTCAAGAAAAATGCAGCCAAGCTGGCTGGAGAACTGATAAAGCGAGGATTCAGCATCGTCAGCGGAGGTACAGACAACCACTGCATGCTCGTCGACCTGCGTTCCAAGTATCCCGAGCTCACGGGTAAGGCCGCTGAGACCGCCCTTGTAGCCGCTGATATCACGGTCAACAAGAATATGGTGCCCTTTGACAGCCGCTCAGCCTTCCAGACATCAGGTATCCGTCTGGGCACCCCTGCCCTGACCACCCGCGGAGCCAAGGAAGACATGATGGAGCTCATTGCCGGACTTATCGAGCGCGTGCTCGACCATCCTGATGACGAGAAGGTCATTGCCAGTGTACGTGCCGAGGTCAATGAAACCATGAAGCAGTACCCCATCTTCGCTTGGTAAACTGCTGACATCCCTCTTCGAGATATAGACAGAGAGGACTCTCACGATGAGAGTCCTCTCTATTTGTTTTTTTTGCGAACGACGCAATAGTTCTAGGAGCGTGAAAAATCGCTGGAAGAAGCGTATCATTCAGCGATTTGGGAGAAAGAATAAATCTTCGTCTGCAACGCCTCCCAGACAGGCGCCGAAGCGTCGCATCTTGCATTAAAAGACTCCACCATAACACCCGAAAAGCGATGATTATAGAGAAGCTGAGGACCACATCGTAATCCTCGGAATACAGCAGCAAAGATGTTAAGAAGATTCCAGCTCGTTCTCGCCAATTTTGCTGTAGCCCCGTCTTATTGACCGCAGCACAATGGCTTTTACAGTTATTGCTCGAAGCGCACGGTAGTCTGTTTTTCTCTGCCCCTTGAATCCATTGTCTGTAGAACTGATAAGTAGACCTGAAGAGCGTATAAGTAGACAACGAAATCATAAGAGCTGACAGTAAAAGCGGATGAACAGAATGCAAGAGCGGATGAATAGGTAGCGAGAGCATACGAGCAGATGATAGGGGCAGACTAATAGAATGTGAGAGCGAGCGAACAAGGGGCGGGAGCAGACAAGCAGTTGACAAGAGCATACGAGCAGTCGCTTGCGTATGTCCCCAGCTTCATAGCGGTGCAGCTCATCCCCTTTACACAAATTCTCATTTCTCTAGTTCATTTTTTATATGATAAATTTGAGACACTGTCTCATACAGGTGCCGTGTTGTCAATTCAAGACGCCGTGTTTGCGTAACAAGGTCGAACTTATTTTAAACCAGGTCCGATGTAGTTTAAGCTAGAAGGCGAGTCGTTATCGCTTGATATCCAATTAGTTACAAAAAGACCAAATGCTAGTTATAATTTACTGGCTCTCAATAAGTTACAGAGGTATTTCTATCAATTTTTCATCTGTACGCATTCGGACATGAATTGGAAATTCCAGTAATAATTTTTTATATAAAAAATTCAGCTCCTTTTCTGCAAATTCTTTGGTGATAGCGCCGAACTGCCGCAAAGTCTAAAGGCTTGATAGCAGCAGGGTGTCATCCGATGAAGAAGAAGCTATTAGAGAGCGTCCTCTGGACTTCGCCTATACCCTCCTTCTCATGGACAGATTAGAGCATGGCCGACATGGGCATATGGCTGCAGAAGTGTCCATGAGAGTGGCAGTGGAGCTGTGTGCTGACGTTCGGCGGACGACGATGGAGACTGCGTTCCCCGCCAATTCACCGCCGGAACTAGAGAGTTCCCCTCTTAGATGTGCGACAAAGCCGCTGCAGGACGCCAGTATCCCTTGCCCCAGTCCAGATAGTCAGACGAAGCCTCATCACAATAGCTTACTGCAAGCTCTGTTACACTTTAAAACTATGAAAATCAAGCGTTTGTTTGTAATTTATTTCCCACGACTCGGAACATTAGCTTATTCTCCGTACGACCGATGGTGCAATGTCCATCGGCCATGCGCCGCTTATTCGGCCCTACCCCTCAGACGACTGAGCAGCCAAGCATCATCAGTTTCGCCCTCCCGCATTGTCAGCCAAAGGACTGCAATAGCCCTGTCATAGACAGTCATAGCCTTGCTAGGCCGGTCGGCTATAAGAGTTAGCCCTCCGTCTTTCTTTCCTCCACGCACTACGTACGGAGCACATAGATCCCGAATCTTCTACTTAGCTTGCAGCGTCAAATCCTGCCAGATGATAGTACATCTGGTGGAGGAACCGATCTGTAACGGGTACAGGATTGTTGCGCAGATTTGGATGATGGCTGGCGGCAATCAACTGGTCAACCTGCTCCACTGAGAGATGTAAGTCTCGGAGGTCCGACCTCAGACCCGTATGCTGCCGCATGACCTCGATATGTTGTGCCAAAGCATATCCGTCGGTGAGACCACACTGCCGAGCGAAGTCGTCCACACGTCGACAGCCGCCATCGACATTGTAGCGGATGAAGAGCGGCATGGTCAGGATACAGGCCTCGCCGTGGGGAATGCCAAGCATATTGGTCAGAGGATACGAGCAGGCATGAGGAGCCGAAGTCTTAGGCAAAGTAAAGGCCAGGCCTGCGGTCACAGAAGCCTCCGCCATAGCCTGACGCGCCTCATGGTCATCAGGATGATCAAAGGCCTCAAGCAAATGGCCAAGTGCGAGCTTCATGGCATGCACTGCCAGAGTATCGCAAACGGGCTGATGGTGCAGGCTCCAATAGGCTTCGGTCGCATGGCAGATGACGTCAAATCCCGTGCAAGCCGTAAGATAAGGCGGTACCGTATAAGTGAGCTCTGGATCTACGATAGCGAGACGTGGATAGAGCCCGTCGCCGCTAAAGGAGGCCTTGACGCCACGCCGATGGTCAGACAGCACAGCCACACAGGTAATCTCGCTGCCCGTACCGGCTGTGGTGGGCACGGCAATCAGCGGCAGATGACCCTGCGGCAAAGCCTTACCCGTCCCCACATAGGCTGTCGAGGACTCAGACTGGAGACTCAGGGTGGCAGCCGCCTTGGCACAGTCCATGACGCTGCCTCCCCCGACGGCAACTACAAAGTCACACTTCTGACGCCGTAACACTTGACAACAAGCATCACAGTCGTCTACCGTCGGATTGGGCGACACATGACTGAATATATCTATGAGCAGCCCTGACGATTGATTGACAATTTGCTTAGCCAAGCCACGGCGTACAAATCCCGGAGACGTCACAAGGAGTCCGCGACGGCCACCCATCGACTTGATTTCATCTCCCAATTGACTCAGGGTGCCTGGTCCGAAAAGGATACGTACTGGTTGTTGATATTCCCACATTATAATATTTGGGCTTATTTTCTTATCTTGACACCATTGTTGATGTAAATTTCTCCCTGATGAGTTTCGTTCACACGCCGACCCTGCAAGTCATAGATTGTCCCGTCTGACAGAGAGGGACGATAAGCCCTGACAGGAGTTATCCCCGTCACGGTGGCAAACTCGTCTTTGGCCTTCTGAAGCTGCTCCATAAAGGCGTCGTCAGCGTGGAGACGAGCCACAACACCCGTACCAATCACACGACCGGCATCGACATCGCTCTCATAGCTTACGCCTGCGATGACGCGGCTCTCGCCATACTCATAGCCTCTGTGGAGGATGGTATCCTGGCGGTCGACATTGATCTCTGCGAGGATAAGGGCTGTTGCCCAGCCGACAGCGGCATAGTCCGAGGCATAGGAGCCCTTTGCAGACAAAGCTTTCTGCTGATCGGGAAACATGGAGTTGACCTTAAACTGCTCAAAGGGCGGCTTGCGTCTGTATTTGGCTTGTATGGACTGGGTAGCCTGCTGACAGTCGGTGATGAGCTTCTGAAGCAAGGTGTAAAGTTCGGGGGTCGTACGACGGGTAATAGATGTTCCCATCGCCCCAGTAAAGACGCGACCGAGGTAAACGGCATTCAGAGTACCGTCGTTGCGCACCTGGGTGCCCCGCTCGCCACTGCGCAGCTGACGCACCATGGTAAAACTCAGCCAATCGCTGGTAAACCGCTGGCTGGCAGTATCGGGTGGAGCCGGCAGATAGTTGACCGCATTGGGCATGTCGTCAGCCGTGAGAAAGGAGTCGGCTTGTGCCCCAGAACAATACACAAGGCCGATTGCAAATAGAATAAAGGTTATCTTTTTCATTTGATAGTCTGTTTTGTAGATTGGACACATTAACTTACATTCCAGATTTGGCTGCAAACTCTGCCTTAGCTTTCTTGAGTTGCTCCATAAAGGCGGCATCGGCATGAAGCCTTGCTACCACAGCGCTGGCCACAAGGCGGCCGGCAGTGACATCACTCTGATAATGTACGCCAACGATGACTCGGCTTTGACCATACTGGTAACCGCGAGAGAGAATTGTGTCCTGTCTGGCAGGATTGATTTCTGCTAAAAGGAGGGCAAAGGTCCATCCCGCAGTAGTATGTCCCGAAGGATAGGAGCCATTTTTGCGCAAACTGGCTTCATCATTGGGCGTGGCTGAAGATTCGCCATAATAGTCAAATGGACGTTTACGCATATAGTAATTTTTTGCCACATAAGTACCATTGGAACAGTCCCCCAACGCCTTGGTCAGCAGCTTGTACAACTCAGGAGTATTGCTACTTGAAATCGTCATGCCAAAGGCAGCGTTGAAGCCCTTGGAGATGCTGGACACTGAGTAGATAGCGTCGGCCACAGCTTGCTGGCCACGAGTAGTGTTGCGAACTGTCTTGCCCCAGCTGTATTGCACCCAGTCGTCAAGGTAGCGTGTATCGTCAGTATAGGGGTAGACTGGAAGATAGTTGACGGCATTGGGCATGTCATCACGCGTCAGAAAGGAGTCTCCCCTTGCTTCCTGTCCCCCTATAGACAGCGCCATAGCCAAAAAAAGTAAGGTAGAAGTATGATTCATAAAAATTATTTGTTGATTTATTATTGTATTTCTATGTGTAATGCCGGTAAATCTTGGCGTTCAGAGGGGGCGCTTTTTGTCCCCTGGTCTTCTAGTTTAATCTTAGCGCCACTATTGAGCTGGCTTCGTCTTCTGGCATGTCTCGAGCCGGTGACGCACCTCGGCCTTGGCATCCGCCATCTCCTTGCAAAAGGTGGCATCAGCATGGAAGCGGGCCACACAGCTGCTGGCTACAAAACGGCCGGCATCAACATCGCTCTGGAAGTGGTAGCCTACGATGACACGGCTCTGGCCGAACTGCCAAGCATAACTCATGATGGTGTCCTGACGCTCAGGACATATCTCGGACAAGAGCAGCCCGATTACCCATCCTGCCGTAGCATGACCTGAGGGATACGAACCCGTGGGGTAATAGTAGGCTTCCTCCTTGCGTACACTGGTGGGCTCGTCAAAGAACACGTAGGGGCGTTTGCGTCCATACTCATTTTTGGCACGACGAGCGGCGTAACTGGCTATTTTGCAATACTTAGTCATCAGGCGACAGAGCTTGGGCGTCGTCTCAGGGGTAAGCTCTGTACCAACAGCCCCGCTGAAGCCCTTGAAGACAAAGCGAATATCAAAATTGGCATCCTTGATCGCTCTCTCGCCCCGCGGGGTCTGCCTCATCGATTTGCCCCAATGATATTGAGCCAAATCACTCTGGAAACGCAAGTCCGATGTATCTGGTGGCGCCGGCAAGAACTGGGCGGCCTGAGTCATCTGATTTTTGGAGAGAATGTCTTCCGCACAGACGGGTAAGCTAGCGGCTGCGAGCATCAAGGCACTGCCGAGATGACAATACAAACTGCTCATTTTCATCATACAAATAGATTTCGAATAAACATATACACGGAGATCCGTCCCTTGCAGTTGCCAGCGTGGACCGTATCCACCAACTCACATACGCTGTCCTATGCGCTGGCATATCTTATCAGACGCAGCTCCGACACAGACCTGCTAGGCGCAACCGACCTCTCCTATCTATTCCGCAAATTTAAGCAAAAATACCTGATTTCCACCTACACAGATACAATAAAATCAAATATTTTCACCACCGTCTCAATCATGTTTACCCCCAATGCCGACGCCGGCATGCTAGTTCCTCGTACAGGATCGGGACTTCGTCTTACTGAGGAGCGCCCGTTTCCCGACGCCGGCTCACAGATCTCTAATATCCTTGCCACAGGGAGAAATAAGTTCAGAATGAGGACTGGCGTGGGAAGAGGACTGGCCATCAGACGGATCCATCGATATGAAGTCTTTCGCAAGAAGCACCTACGACAGCTGGACGGATTCTCTTGACGGACTACAAGCCTGCTTACGGAGCCCCACGCGGCGTCCCATATACGTTTCGCCGCCCATTCCCTCTCATTTGGGAATGGGCGGCGAAAATCAGTTCCCCTTGATCAGCTACTCCTGAGCAAGGGCTTGACGGAGATCAGAGATGATGTCCTCAACATCCTCAATGCCTACAGAGAGCCGGATAAGGTCAGGAGCGATGCCGGCCTGCTTAAGCTGCTCATCGGTGAGCTGACGATGCGTGTGACTGGCAGGATGGAGCACACAGGTGCGGGCATCGGCCACATGGGTGACGATATTGATCATCTTAAGTGAATCCATAAACCTGATCGCCGTGTCTTTGTCTCCCTTCAGGCCTAGTGCCATGACCCCACACGAGCCGTTGGGCAAATACTTCTGGGCTAAATCATAGTTGGCATCACCTCTCAGTCCGGGATAATGGACCCAAGCCACCTTGGGATGTTCCCGCAAGTATTCAGCCACCTCTTGAGCATTGCTGCAATGGCGAGCCATGCGGAGATGCAGACTCTCCAGGCCGAGATTGAGCAGGAAGGAATTGAAGGGAGAAGGTATGGAGCCAAGGTCGCGCATCAACTGAGAGACAATCTTAGTGCAATAGGCCATCTTACCAAACTGCCGGCTGTACTTTATCCCATGATACGACTCATCCGGCTGGGTCAGGCCTGGATATTTGTCTGCATGAGCCTCCCAGTTGAAGTGACCACTATCGACCACGGCACCACCCACTTGCGAAGCATGGCCGTCCATATACTTCGTCGTAGAGTGAGTGACAATATCGGCCCCCCACTCAAAGGGGCGACAGTTGATAGGCGTCGCAAAGGTATTGTCTACGATGAGCGGCACGCCATGACCATGAGCGATGCGAGCAAACTTCTCAATGTCGAGCACATCACAAGAGGGATTGGAGATGGTCTCACCGAAGAGGACCTTGGTATTCGGCTTAAAGGCCGCACCAATCTCCTCTTCAGAGGATTTGGGCGACACAAAGGTGCAGTCGATGCCGAGCTTACGCAAAGTGACGTTGAAGAGATTGTACGTTCCTCCGTAAATCTCGTTGGAGGCCACAATATGGTCTCCTGCTTCACAGATATTAAACACCGCATAGAAGGTCGCAGCCTGTCCACTTGACGTAAGTACGGCCCCGACACCGCCCTCGAGTGCGGCAATCTTACGCGCCACGGCGTCATTGGTCGGATTTTGCAATCGGGTATAGAAGTAACCGTCTTTTTTGAGATCAAAGAGATCTGCCATCTCCTCCGAGTTGTCGTACTTAAAAGTTGTACTCTCTACAATAGGTAGTACTCTGGGTTGTCCGTTCTTGGGCCTCCATCCCTCCTGTACGCAGATGGTACCAAGGCCTTTTTTCTTTTCCATCATTTGATTCCGATATTACTTTTTTCTAAATTTTCATCATGCAAAATTCTGTTTGCTTCATGCACACCACTACCCCTTAAGCAGGAACATGTGCACGCACTTTTCTGCCGCCAGCACACAGAAGCATTGATGCAAAATTAGTGTTGTTTTCCATGTTACACAAATGTTTTCATCTAAAATCCGCGACTTCGGAGTAAATCAGGCCATCTCCTTATGCTTTCAAAATAGAATTTACTTTCGCATACGAGAATCGTCCTATATTTTACTTAAAAAGACACATGTATTCGCAGTCGGCCTAAAAGGAAATCTTCCTTTGGCTTAGGCAGAACGCACATCCGCGAGAGCACATCTTTTCACATTCGCCTCACAACGCCATTATTCGCACAATTTTACCATGGGGTAATATATGAAGTCTCAGCAACCATCGCAGGATTTCAGCGCCTATACATCGCAAAGCATGACATGACACACTGAGCAGACAGGAGAGGCGAAGAGTCATGGGGCTCAGATGAATCGACAAATCTTGCAATTCTGCCAACACTTGTGTATCTTTGCAACCGCATTACTCAATTAAAATGATAAAAATCTATGGACTGAAGACCTGCCCCTATTGTGACTATATAGAGCAGCAGGTGAAGGGGAATCCCCGATTTGAGATAATAGACATCGGCCAGCATGTGCGTAACATGTCAGCTTTCATTCATTTGCGCGACACTAATCCTGTATTCAATCACGCTAAGGAATCTGGCGACATTGGCATACCCTGCTTTGTCAAGGAAGATGGAACCGTAACCCTAAAGCCAGAAGATGTGGGGCTCGTAGAATATACGCCAGACGGTCCTGCATGCAGCCTGGATGGGAAAGGCTGCTAAAGGGACATTCACGACCCAGAGCCTCTTTCTGACCCTCCATACGCTTTATTAGAATCTTGTATTCATTCACGCAGCACTATTTTGTATTTAATCACATTAAGGAATTTGGCGATATCGGCGCACCCTGCTTCGTCAAGAAAGATGGAATTACAACTCTGAAGCTGGAAGATGTCGGGCTCGTAGAATATACGCCAGACGGCTCCGCGTGCTGTCTGAATGGAAAAGTATGCTAAAGAAATCATACAGTACAGCGTCTCTTTCTGACTCTTCAGACACATTTATTGAAATAGTGCCGATAAAAGTCATAGATTTACCAACAACAGCCCATTTTCTCAAGCGAATTATGGCAAGATTTTTTGTTGTCGCCCGATAATACTTTTTGGGTAGTTGAGAAATTAGGACTGATTCCATTTTCGGGAGCTGGTCCTAAATGATTATTCAGCCTTTACCACAAAGCATACGCTTCCACGGAAAAGCGATCACGTTAGCGTATAGCTGCTCTAGAGCTGGGTAATAGATTTATTGCTATCCGACAAAAAATTGGCTTTTACCTCTGTCCAACTACCTTTTAAAAGGGCCGTACATCTTGATAGGCGAGTCATAGCTAATGTGAAGCAAGTGCTAAGATAAGCCTCATTCTACGCGCCTAGAATAAGTAGGCTCAAGTCCATGAGCCACAGAGAAGGAACCAATTTTCCTGTATTTCTACCGATTTCAGGAGCCCGCGATATAGGTAACGTCATTTGTGAGCCAAGCAATGACCTTTACTGGCGAAGCAACAACCTTACAGGGCCAAGGAAGGCTCATTAGAGGCCAAGGAATGACTTTAGCCAAGAAACGAATTACTGGCCGTTGAACGAATTCTACTGGCCGTGGAACGACCTTTAGAAGAAACATGGGAGAATATAGCCCTGCGAGCTAGTCAACATCTGTGACGAAAATGTGGTACTTTCCGAAATAAAAATGTGTGCTCTTCAGAACTTTAAAAACACCGATGAAATATCTCTGCGATATTCCACCGACGTCTCGAATTATAAGGGTTCAGAATTAGTCTATCTCTACATAACAGGCGACCATCACCCCTTTTCTGAAGGGACAAAGGACTCATAGGTCCCATCATCGTAAAATACGCGTATCTCCTTTACTTGGCGCCTAACATACTCGACCTTAGCCGGACGAGGTGTGGAGGTCCGTACGCCCTGCGGTGCAGCTGAAAGGGTAAAAGGCAGAGGACGATCCGTACCTGTCCCCGCGGCTAGCGAACTAGTAGAAACTGGCGGAAAACTAGATGACGTCTGCTGTGAACCAGAAGCCACCTGTTGCAAATTGGTAGGCGTCTGCTGTAAGCCGGAAGCCATCTCGTCTACTTCACCTCCCGTCACATTGTCACCTTCTTCAAACAGAGAGGGAGCATTTCCAGCCGAAGAAGAAGGACGCTGGTCGTACATCTGACCTTCACCAAAAAGCAGCCAATTAATATTGACATTAGGGAATGCTTTATGGATAGCCATCGTATGATTATTGGTCGGACGATTTCTACCTAAAAATATATTAGACAAAGATCCTGATGACATGTTGAGCAATCGAGCAAAATCTTTTTGCGACATGTTCATCGACTCCATAAGTTGCTTGATTCTATCTTTGATTTCCATACCAAGTGTGAATTTAAGCGGCAAAATGTCGATTTTTCTTGACTTTGCAAAGTTAAAACAAAGTTTTCATTTGAAGTATCACAAATCTATATTTTTTCAAATCGAAATTTTCAAGTTTTAAGTTTGAACTTTAAATTCTAAGATCTTGTTTTGTGAATTACAGATCTAGTTTCTAATATTCCCTATCTAACATCTCTTTATTTTTTCTCTAACAAGAAATAATAAAATACAGATTATTAAATATGTTATATTCACAAAAACACAATCAAACTACGCCAACTAAACCCCATTTGAATATATATTTATTTACCATTAAAGTTTTATGTTGTAAAATATGTATATTATTTTGATTTTAAGTGATATACGTCATCGTAACATCAGTAATAAGAAATTGGATACTGAGCTTTAATTTTCGAAATCACATTTTCGAAATTCACAAACTAAAGTTTTACAATCTTCAATTCTGTATTAACTATCCTCGTGCATCTTGATTGAATCTTGAACTCATTATGAACTTTCAAAATTAAAACCCGCTAAATGTGAATGTAAAAAACTTACAAATGCGCACTTTTCGGAAAATTTAAGGCCAAATGTCGAGAAAAATCCGACTTTGTTTACAGAGTCTCAGTCACTTTTTTTTACTCGATTTTCAAGCACTCAACTTCCCTCATAACAGCTTAATTACAAAGCGAAAAAGTCTATTTTTTTGTGTAACAAAATTTCGATCATCTAACTCAAATCTGTGCAAATTGGAACTTGAAAATGGGTACCTCTCCTACCAAAAACTACCTTCTAAAATTGCCGATTAAAAATTACTCCTCGCTGATTTATTTCTCACAAATCCATAAGTGTCTCATCGCAATTCTATCCTTGTCCTTTCGCCCCCTACTCTAGTCAGACAGCACTTGATTTCGTCTCAAGAAGACTGCTCAGATATTACGGATTTCCGAGCAAGGGTCTCCAACAAGTCAGACTTATATTTTTCAAATTGAGCCAAAATAAAAAATATTCCCCAATGTTTTTTCTGGGGACTTACTTTCGTGTACCTATTCTTTAGCCATCATCCGACCCTTCTGCTAAAAGACATCTATGTTCAGATTTTCCACAAGCCCTAAACAGATAGTACAAAATCTCAACCTAACTAAAATTCGAAGCTGATATCTCTCCACAGAAAATTTACCTGCATGTGTGTCAGATAGAGCTGGGCAGATTCACACAAACAGATTACCGCGAAACGACTCTCTCTTTCGTCATCGCCTTTATAGGCTAAAAACGACTTACAATGTCAGAAAGGGAAACGGTAAACAAATTAAGGTCTCTTTCTTTTCACGGAAATCCCCCATACAACACAATATGTGTTTTCACAAACGAGACACAAAATTTAGCATTCGCTTTTGTCCTCAAAAAAAACTAATTTGGCATTTCATAGGATAAGACAGAGAAAAGTGCCCTCGGTATTGAATCTCTGAAACTCTTCCTTCGCAATCCGCCACTCAAAATTAATAAATCTAAGTTCCGCCTTAGTTTCCTGAAAAACCAGCGAATTAGCACTTAGCCATGCGAAGTTGAAAAAAATAGCATTCCGATTTAGTGCCATAAAAAGCACAGTAATAAAAGTTCGTAGCAGAGATAAAAGAGGAAGCGACCTATATGCAATGAGGTTGACGGATCCGTACAGATGCTAATCGGTATCCATTCTGTTAAAGCACAATCTGTTTTTAGATACTTTTGGGATGGGTTTTCTACATATCACCCAACTGGAAGGTAGTCACTGAGGAGTCCATAAGTATATTAGCACAAAATCGCTTCAGGTCGAGGTCTGACATCTGCTTGAGGAAGAGAAAACTTGCATCGCCAGGACTGAGATTGTCTCTGCAATAGTCTGAAAGTCTCCTTGAAGAATAAAAGTTTGCATTGCTAGAATAGGATACATTTCTGACTGATACCTAAAGCCTGCCTGAGAAGCTTTAAGTTGTCTTCGTCGGAACAGAAGTTACTGCTGACTGAGATTCGTCGATCAATATTAAGAGTAGTAAGGACTCTGTAGATATCCGTGGAAACGAGCATACCGTTTTGCTATTCGGATGATCTGGACTCTTAGTATACATAGCGTCTTTCAGATTAACTCGAACGCATTTCAGTTTGAACGTAGAGGACGTGTCACGGCATACGAAAACTGTTATTTTACAGACAGCGAGAAAGGTCTATCGGTAACTCCCAGAAGGCAGCAGACATGAGGCCAAAACAACTTCTGCTCACACTCGCCTACTTTGTTAAGCCACCCAGCCTTTGTTTGTCGTGCTGCCGCCTTGACAGTTTTCGTTTGAAAAATTCCAATCTGGAAACAATGTCGTCTGTATGCTGTCCCTTTCTCTGGAAAATCCTCAAAGTGTACAGCAGCCTGACGTTGTCTTAGACAGCCCATTACTTTTTTTATATAATAAAATCAAATTATCGTCTCATAGAAGTGCCGATATTGTTTATCTCAGTTGCCTTGTTCGCACTACAAGGTCGGATGTAGTTTAAGCTAAGTCCGATGTAGCTTAAACTAGAAGGAGAGTTATTATCACCTGATAGCCAGTCTGTTAAATAGCAGTCAAATATTGATTGCAATTTACTGGCTTTCAGTGAGCTGTAGCAGTATTTCAATTAAATTTTCACCTTTATGTATTTGAATATAAACTGAGAATTTCGGTTCAACTTTTTATATAAAATATTATTCCCCAGTTGGCTCGTGATTAGTTTGACTGTCTATGCAGATAAGCTAAGCTTTTAGGAATGACTTCGGTTGAAGTGCTAAAAGACTTTCGGGGATAGTTGAATAGCAGAGGGAAATCATCGTACAGCGATGGAGAACGACAGAGATTACAGGGACAAGTCATTGAGCAAAGGGGAATGTGATTGAGGCTCCATCCGTCGCCTGTTGCCAAATGGGCCGCTCTGAGCGTGTCAGTAATGGCGTATGTTTACAGACTGGCAATGGAGCAAAGGAGGAACTTCTGGTCGACATTCAGCGGACCGTGAGGCTGGTTTTGTTCCCGGCTGATTTTTCTACTAAGCCGAACTAAGCTTGCTTTACCGGGGAAAAAGTCACTTCTGGCTGAAGTCTAATAGCCCGTCCAAGTATGTAAAAACCCGCGTTGCCGGGTTTTGAAGCGCTTCTGTACGAAAACTGATGGGCCTTCTGGACGCGTATAAAATCTGTCTAACGGGAGAAGGGCGCCCTCTAGCCGAGGATAAAGGACAAGAGTTGTTTCAGAATGTCGCCGCTCGACAGTTTTACTCCTCCCATACCCTTGGACTGCTCGTCGGCAAACCTTATTTGGTCCAGTATTTCGAGCACTTTTCGCGCCGAGTAGCTTCGCATTGCCGGGAGGATGTTGCGGCGCACCATCCACTCTTGTTGTCCGAGGACGTTGGCCAGCCCCAGGCTTGAGCGGTCGGGCGAATAGTGGGCAATCATTAGGGTGGAGAAGTAGCGGAAAAGTTGCGGCAAAACCACCTGTATGGGATTTGCCTTCGGATTCTGATCAAAATACTTCGCTATCTGAAAGGCCTTGTGCACATCACGATTTACGAGTGCATTTTGCAACTCAAAAAAATTAAAATCCTTACTTATACCTATATTGCGTTCGACCAGTTCGGGAGTAACGGCGCGCTGCCCTTGCGGCATTGAGATGAAGAGTTTGTCCATCTCTCCGAAGAGGCGTATCAAGTCCGGCCCAATAGAGTCGGCAATAAGGCTAATCGACTTTTCATCCATAGCAAAACCTTTCTGCTTGGCATACGCTCTGATTAGGGCCGGCAACTCGCGATCGGCGACCTTCTTGGCTTCATAGACTACGCCTATGGAACTGATAAGGGTCACGTATTTCTTACGACGGTCAGCGGCCCCATTCTTATAGATGAGAAGCAATACGGTGGATGGCTGAGGGCGTTGCAAATAGTTGACAAGGTTTTCAATTCCTTTAAGGGACTGAGCTTCCTTGACCAGGACCACGCTCCGTTCTGTCCCCATCGGGAAACTCTGAGCCGTATTGATAATATCGCTGACGCTGGCGTCGCCACCATAAAAGGTATTGAGTCCAAAATCCCGCTCATCCGGGCGCAACGCGGCTTCGACTACTGCCTCCGCTATTCGGTCAATATAGTAATTCTCCACACCCATCAGCAGATAGGCCGGCTTGAGGTGACCGGACTTGATATCCCGCATAATCTGCTCAAAGGACTGCACGTTTTGTGTCGCCATAGATGAAAATCAGAATTCAAACTTGATATGTCTCACCGTCTCAGAATCGTTGATGATCTCTTGCAGAGCCAAGATGCCCATCTCCACATGGCGTTGGGCGAATTCTTGCGTCACAAGGTTGTCACTCTGTATCGTCTTTACGCCATCGGGCATCATCGGATTGTCGCTCACAAGCAAGAGGGCGCCGACGGGTATGTGATTGTAAAATCCTACGCTAAACAGCGTAGCACTCTCCATATCCACAGCCATGGCGCGTGTCCGCAAGAGGTAGTTCTTAAACTGCGCATCATGTTCCCAAAGTCTGCGGTTGGTCGTGTAGACACTACCCGTCCAATAATCCAGATGATGATTTCGGAGAACCGTCGAGACAGCACGCTCCAGGATAAAAGCAGGCAGACTCGGCACTTCGGCGGGGAAGTAGTCGTTGCTCGTACCTTCACCCCTGACAGCTGCCAGCGGGAGGATGAAGTCGCCTATGTGCACCTTCTCCGGCAGAGCTCCGCATTTGCCCAGAAATAGACACGCCTTGGGCTTGATGGCACTCAGCAGATCCATGATAAGAGCCGCATTGGGGCTGCCCATACCAAAGTTGATCATCGTAATACCCTTGCCGTTGGCTATACGCATATTGCTGTCGTAGCCAACACGGGCAATGTCACACTCATCACAGAATAGATCAATATAATTGTTGAAGTTGGTCAGCAAGATGTACTTGCTGAAATCTTCCAGCTTCTGCCTGGTATATCTCTCGAGCCAATTGCAAGCTATCTCTTGCTTTGTCTTCATAAATTTGTTATTTTTGCGTCTAACAAAGCCACTTTTAAGTGCAAATATAGCAAATGTTGACCTTAAACCTACCCTCATTTGAGACAAATATTCGCCTTGTCAACGGAGCGAAGCAAATCTTCGATCCTTTGCGCCGCCGATATGTAGCCCTGACTCCTGAGGAATGGGTACGCCAACACTTCATCCACTACCTTATCCACGACAAGGGTTATCCCACAGCGCTTCTGGGCAACGAGATCACGCTTTCCGTCAATCACCAACGACTCCGTTGCGACAGTCTGCTCTTTGCCCACGATATGACCCCTCGTATGGTGATAGAGTACAAGGCGCCTTCGGTTGAGATTACCCAGCACGTATTTGATCAGATTAGAGTCTACAATACTGTAGTCCATGCTCCTTATCTCACGGTCAGCAACGGCATTGCCCACTATTGCCTCCACATCGATCACGAACGCCAGATGGCTCGCTTCCTTCCTGAAATCCCCGCTTATGATCAACTCCTATAGCGCCTACATCGAGCCGGCAAACGATGCATCCCGTACTGTCTCCGGCTCGCCAGTCCCCCGACAAGTTCGCAAATCAGACAGCGCTTACGCCAAACAGCATATCCATATTTTTCACTTTCCTTTCCCATGCAGATAGCCCTCGCCCAAATGTCCATGTCTCCGGATATGGATACCAATCTCGACACCTCGCTCCGCTACATTGCCCAAGCCGAGGACGCCGACCTCCTTCTCTTTCCCGAAATCCAGCTTACCCCTTTCTTCCCCCTCTACCACAGAGACGAGTTGAGCTCCCACTATGGCCACGCTGCCGAAGACTATCTGCTGGATGCCGAGGATTGGCATATCAACCGCCTGATTAGCGCTGCCCAGCAGCATCACCTTTGGATCTCGCCCAATGTATATATGCTACAGGGGGACAAGCCCTACGACACCTCGCTGCTTATCAGCGCAGAGGGACGTTTGGTCGGCCGCAACATGATGGTACACGTAATGGGATTGCCTCAGTTTTGGGAGACCGACTACTATACCCCTTCCAAGGAGGGATTTCGTGTCTACGACACGCCTTGGGGACGAGTCGGCATCGTCATCTGCTTTGACAGGCATCTCCCGGAGAGCATCCGATCCTGCGCCTTGCAGGGCGCCCAGCTTATCCTTGTGCCTACAGCCAATCTCCAGACAGAACCGCTTGAGATGTATGAGTGGGAAATGCGCGTACAAGCTTTCCAAAACAATGTTTTTATCGCCTTCTGCAATCGAGTAGGGCGTGAAGGAGACGTCCTGTTTGCTGGCCAGTCGCTTGTCATCGACCCCGATGGGCAAGTTGTTGCGAGAGCCTCAAATCAGCCCGCTCTGCTCCGCGCCACTATAGATCTCAATCAAGTCCAAGACTGTCGCCACCGGCGTCCTTACATCACTTGCCTGCCCTCTGCGCGGCGCCATACCCTTTCCGTTTGAGTTCGCTCAGCAAAGCATCACCTTCGGAGCTTCTTTTAAGCGTTTGCGGGTCCCAAAGATGCCTACTCATCGCACAGGAAACATCTGTCGCATCCATCTGTCTGATGTTCTTGACAGACTCATAGCCAGTCAAGATCAGCACCGACGAGACGCCTATCTTGACAATATGATCTTGCCTTCCTTCGATATCCAGTTTGCTCAGCTAAAGAGCTTTATACAGCCCCTCCCAATGATAAGCCGGCCACTTCCTCCTTATCCAGTACCAAGCAAATCAAGCGTTCACCCGCGTCGAGCATACAGCGAGTCTTCGCTGGACTATCCTTGCATCAAACATTTTCCTTATTGTAGCCAGCCAAATAGTAGCAGGGTCGCAGAAAACGCTGTCTACATTATTATATATATGTTCCTATATTTCTCTTTCCCCGTCAGAAGCCGACCCGACAAAGTCATATTGCCCTTTTATCCGTCTACCAAGGGCTATTGTCTTGTCCTCGACGATTCCGCAAATTTGCAAGAGCGTCCTTACGCCTCTTGATTGTCCTCCTGAGAATTCCAGATACGACATGTCCGCTCCCTCAAAGTCATGTGACTCCAAGGGAGCGGACACTGTATATATCGCTAAAGCTGATCTATTTAGCCTCAGTCGTCTTTTTGACGGTGCGGGACGTAGCGCGCTTCCGCGTCTTCTTCTTTTCTTCGACCTGAGGCTTAGGCTGCTCTATACCAGCCAGTTCTGGGTCGATGAGGATGCGGCCGCAGTACTCGCAAACGATGATCTTCTTGTGCATCAGCACATCCAGCTGGCGCTGGGGCGGTATCTTGGCAAAGCAGCCTCCACAGGCGTCACGCTCTACCGTGACGATGCCCAGTCCATTGTGGGTATTCTTACGTATACGCTTGAAGGCCATGAGCAGACGGGGCTCAATCTTCTCCTCAAGTACCTTGGCCTGCTCGCGCAGACGGTCTTCCTCAGCCTTATTCTCTGAGATGATATCGTCCAGTTCCTGCTTCTTTTGGTCAAGATCGCGCTCGCGCTCCTCGCGCTCTGTCACAAACTGGTCTACTTCCTCCTCGAGATGAGTGTAGTGGGCCTGTCCTTCATTTATACGCTTGTCGCGGAGCTGAATCTCGAGTTGCTGATACTCTATCTCCTTGGACAGGCTGTCATACTCGCGGCTATTGGCCACGTTGTCGAGATTAGCCTGTGCGCGTTCGATGACAGTTTGAGCCTGGGCGCGCTCTGCCTTCCACTTGGCGATGGATGTATTGATCTGGCTCATTTCCTCTCTGTACTTAGAGATACGCAGGGAGAGGCCTTCTATGGCATCGGAAAGATCCTGTACCTCCAGAGGCAGTTCTCCTCGAATAGTGCGTATCTCGTCTATGCGAGAGAGTACTTTCTGCAAGTCATAGAGCGTCTTAAGCTTCTCTTCCACGGTCATCTCCGTGGGGGTCGTTTGTTTTGTTGCCATGCTGTATATTATTAATTAAATGTATCTGATCGGATTAGTATTGATTGTAGTCTCTACGAGTTTAACCTCGGGCCAGTCGTGTCTGATGATTTCCGCAAGCAGATGCTTGGTGTAATGCTCGCTCTGGTAATGTCCCATCACGGCTATCTGTATCCGGTGCTCGTGGCCAAAGTACTCATGGTAGTGCATCTCACCTGTGACAAAAGCATCGCAGCCTTGACTCAGCGCTTCGTCGAGCAGGAAGCTGCCGGCGCCGCCACAAAGGGCGACCTTGCTGATGGGCCGGTCGAGAAGGGCATTGGCGGTAAGACACTCCACCTCAAAGGTCCGCTTCAACTGGTGCAAGAAGTCCTCAGCCGACATCTCCGCGGGTAAAGTCCCCACAACGCCGCTTCCGCCGCCGTCTGCATGGGGCTGGAGCAGAGCTAGATCATGCAGGTCCATGCGTCGGGCTATCTCGTAGTTGACCCCACCTTCGCAGTTATCGAGATTGGTATGCGCAGAGTAGATAGTGAGGTCGTGCATGACCGCGTAGCGGGCGCAGCGTTCCGGGAGCGTGTCTTCCGTAAGATGCTTGAGCGCATGAAAGAGCAGCGGATGATGGCTCACCACGAGATTGCAACCGCTGTGCACAGCCTCTTTGAGCACGTCTTCCGTGACGTCTAGACACAACAAGACCCCTGAAACTTCCGTCTCTGTCAGTCCCACTTGCAGGCCGGCGTTGTCATAGCTCTCCTGCAGGGGCAGAGGCGCGAAATACTCAAGGGTCGCAATGACTTCCTTAATCTTCACACCCAAAGATTTGATTTTACGACTGCAAAGTTACGCATTATCAATGGAAAAATGGCGCTTTAGACTCCAAAAAGCGCTCTAAAAATCTGCAAAAGCATCTTCTTTTTCTTATATTTGCAGTCAAAACATGAACCTGATGAAACGATCACGCACCCTCTTACTGCTCTCCCTCCTGATGTTCTCGCTCCTAGTCCCCCGATCCGCACGTGCCGATATCCGGCTGAGAGGCTTTGACGTCTATGCCTCCAACATACGCGGTCACCAGAGCTCTGCCGTCTACGGCCACTACCTCTTCCTTGTTGGCAAGAAGCTGGCCTACATCACCCTCTACGACCTCAAGGAGCGCAAGCAGATCTATACGCTCAAACTGAAAGCTCACGAGGAGACGCTCACCCCTCAGGGGATTGTAGGCGGCGATCTCTACCACTGCAATCAGAGCAATTTTGGTCCAGAGCGCTACGCCAAGGACGACGCCTTTCCCCTGCTATACATCTCTCAACGCAACAGACCCAAGGACGGCCGCGCCTTCTGCGTCGCCCTGCGTATCCAGCCGTCGTATGGCGACAAGGGACAAATCAAAAGCTTCACGGCAGAAGAGATACAGACCGTCTACTTCCCTGCGCTCACCGACTCCAACACCATGGGCACTCCAAACGTAGCCATTGACTTGAAGCACAAGCAGTTCGTCGCCTATTGCCGCAACACTCGCAAGCTCGCGCCCGACTACGACATGACTCACATCGTACGCTACCCTCTACCTTCCCTGCGCGACGCTCAGGGACAGCTGCGGACCGAGGTATACCTCAACGACAGCGACGAGATCAGCCGCTTCCCTCTCCACACTCATGCCATGCTCTCCCAAGGCGGATGCATCAAGGGAAACCGGCTCTACTTTTTCCAAGGAGCGCCAGGCAAAGCCAAGATCAAGCGCCCGGTCAATCTCTATGTCGTAGACCTCAAACGTCAGAAGCTACTGCTCAATACCAATATCGCCAATCTCGGATTTGACGCCGAGCCCGAGGGGTGCTTTGTCTACCGAGGCCACATCATGACCTCGACCAACGGCAAGCGAATCTTCCGTATGCGCTTCTGACAACACCCTCTCCACCTTCCAAGTCGGCTGGCCACGACGGCAGCAGCGATTGCCACCGCAGTGCCTGACACATCCTCAAGTCCGCCCTACTCTATCCATATCCCTCGGCAAGTTCTCCCGACCTTATCCGCGAGTCTCATTTGTCCGGCTCTCTTCGGCATACTTCCCTTGAGATTCTCTTGTAAGCTGACGAAATCTGTTCAAAATATGGGAGAAGATTTATATATAAAACTTTTTGATTTCAAAGGTCGTTCTGCTCTTCGTCACAAAAGGCAGCAAAGGGTGCCACAAAGGCATCACAACTCGTTGATTACTATATAATTACACTCAATATCAAAGCTTTTCATAACTAGCTGACTTTCAGACGATAACAACTCGCCTTCTAGTTTAAACTACATCAGACTTATTTTAAAATAAGTCCGACCTTGTTATGCAAATACGGTATCTTGTGATAACAACATCGGCACTTGTACGGGCAGCAGCAGAAATTATTTATATAAAATTTCTTTTCTTCATGACGAGTTTCAAGATGGCTCAGGCGGCGCCCCACGTGTCTATTCTCTTGTCTGGAGACAGAGTGCCGTCATCCTTCTTCTCCCGAAATAGCCTGCTCCTCTGCTCCAATATCTGCCATACGAGTGAGACGAAACGGGAAAAAATCGTATCTTTGTCGCACATATTATATATAGGTATGGGACTTTTTGCCAAACTGCCGACCTCTGACGTCGGAGACCTCGCCCTGCTCCATCTGCAAGGCGACGCTCAGCCCCCGGACACAACCGAGATGAGAGCTTCGTGCCTGCCCGCCGAGTGGTTTCCCCAGAGCGGCGTACAGCTCACGTGGCCTCATGCCGGCACCGACTGGAAGCCGCGACTCAGGGAGGTGACCGACTGCTACCTGCGCCTGGCCTACGAGATCAGCACCGACGAGACACTGCTCATCGTCACGCCTGAGCCTGACGCATTGAGACGACTGCTTCAGGAGAAGCTGCCTCGCCGCTGCAATGACCGGATAGAGCTCATCGAGTGCCCAACCAATGACACCTGGGCGCGTGACCATGGATTTATCACCGTATTGTCCCAAGAAGGAGCACAGCTGCTTGATTTCCAGTTCAATGGATGGGGTAACAAGTTTCCTTCCTCGCTCGACAATGCCATCAATCGCCACGTCTACGCCTCGGGTATCCTACGCGGCCACTACACAGACTGTCTCGACATGGTGCTGGAGGGCGGTTCAATCGAGAGTGACGGACGAGGCACCCTGCTTACGACCGCCTCATGCCTGCTCTCGCCCAATCGTAACCCCGCACTCAATCAGCCGGCCATCGAGGAACGCCTTTGCCACCTGCTCCAATGCCGCCGTATCCTATGGCTCCACCACGGCCAGCTCGAGGGCGACGACACCGACGGCCATATCGACACTCTGGCCCGCCTGTGCCCAGGCGATACCATCGCCTATGTCAGCTGCTCAGACTCCCGCGACTCCCACTATGAGCAGCTTAAGGCTCTGGAAACCGAATTGCAAGCATTTCGTACCCTTGAAGACAAGCCCTATCGCCTTGTTCCGCTGCCCCTGCCCGATCCCGTCTACGACGAGACGACGGGTGAGCGTCTGCCAGCTACCTACGCCAACTTCCTCATCCTCAATCACAAGATTCTACTCCCCACCTATGCCCAGCCAGACAAGGACAAGCAGGCACACGACGCCATGCAGCGCCTCTTCCCCAAGCTCAGTATCATCGATATCGACAGCCGCATCCTCATCTCTCAGCATGGCAGCATCCACTGCGCCACGATGCAGTTTCCACAGGGTGTAGTACAGCATACGCGTCAACTATAATAAATCACATCAAGCTTGAAAGTTCACGTCCTACACACCGGCGATGTCCATGTCTCCCCTTACCTGCCCTTTGGAGGTGACCATTGCTCTATCCTCAAGGCTTCCGGGCTGACGTCCCCCAAGAGCCGGTGGATGCGGCTTCCCGTCTACTGCTACCTCATCGAGCATCCGCGGGGCTATATCCTCTTTGACACAGGGTGTCACCGCGACATTTCGCCCCATGGTGTCTATGACAAGCACGCCCAGATCCGCTGTTTGGGCTTCAGATTACTCTCCTGCATCAATCAGGCCCGGCTGGCGGCGGGAGAGGCCGTCGATGAGCAGTTGCTATCACTCGGCATCAAGACACAGGACTTGGACTACGTCCTGCTCAGCCACCTCGACTGCGACCATGCCAACGGTCTCAAGCTCGTAGCCGATGCCAAACATATCCTCGTCTCCGACGCCGAAAAGCAGGGGACCCGCCACGGCGGACTTACCAGCCGTATCCGCTTCTGCAAGCGCTGGTGGGAAGACACCAAGATCCGGACTTTCCAGTGGAATATCGCAGAGGGACCCTTCAAACATGGCTTCGACCTCTACGGAGACGGATCCGTCATGCTCATTCATCTGCCGGGGCACAGCGAAGGGCTCTGCGCCCTCAAGCTCACAGCTGCCGACGGTCGCTACATCCTGCTCTACGCCGACGGAGGCTATGTCACCAAGTCCTGGCAAGAGATGATCACCTCGGGCATCGCCCTCAACACGCAGCAGCAACGCACTTCACTCGCCTGGATACACGAACAGAGCCTCGACAGCCGCTGCGTCGAGAGCCTGGCCACGCACGACAGCCAAGTCAAGCCCCATACCATCATTTTATACAAGCCATAATCCCTAATCAATAAACTCTCATCCACATGTCACATCAGCTCCAAGTAGGACTCATCCAGCAGCACAACTCAGCCTCCTCCGAGGACAATCGCAAGCGCCTCACCCTCAAGATACAGCACCTTGCCCAACAAGGCGCCCAACTCATCGTCTTACAAGAACTCCACGAGTCTCTCTACTTTTGCCAGCAGGAAGACGTCCACCAGTTTGACCTCGCGACGCCCATCCCCGGCCCTACGACGGACTACTACTCACAAGTGGCCAAGCAGCTGGGCATCGTGCTGGTAACTTCCCTCTTTGAGCGACGCACGGCCGGCCTCTACCACAATACGGCAGTCGTCTTTGACACAGACGGCCATATCGCCGGCTGCTACCGCAAGATGCACATTCCCGACGATCCAGGATATTATGAGAAGTTTTACTTCACGCCAGGCGACCTCGGCTTTGCGCCCATTCACACAAGCGTGGGAAGACTCGGTGTGCTCGTGTGCTGGGACCAATGGTTTCCTGAAGCAGCCCGCATCATGACCCTGCGCGGGGCCGAAGTACTCATCTATCCGACGGCCATTGGATACGACGCCCACGACACGGCTGATGAGCAACAGCGCCAGCGTAGCGCGTGGATGACCGTCCAGCGCGGACATGCCATAGCCAATGGCTTGCCTGTCATCTCTGTCAACCGCGTCGGCCGCGAAGTCATCCCAGGCTGCGCCCCCGAGGGCATCACCTTCTGGGGAAGCAGTTTCGTCTGCGGCCCACAGGGAGAGATGCTCGCCCAAGCCTCAGAGTCCGAGGAGGCAGAGATTCTCGTCGACCTGGACCTCGCCCACAGCGAACAAGTGAGGCGCTGGTGGCCCTATCTCCGCGACCGGCGCATCGACGCCTACAGCCCTCTGCTCCGCCGCTTTGATGCGCCCGACAGCGCCGCAGCCCATGCTGGCACAGATGTCTTGCCATAATCTCAATACAAATGCCACAGACGGCTGAAATCGCCATACACGACTGAACAAGCGGGCCTTCGCACGCCGATTATCGCTGAAAAGCAGACAAATAGCCGATATAAGACACAGAAATGCCCGTTTCACAGGCGCTCAAGCGCAAAAGAGAGCCTTAAGATGGCCAAAAAGTATCATTTTGATAAGTTTACAATTCAATTCTATACAATTTTGGATAATAAAACGGCGTAAATCTTAATTTTTGAACTTTTTCTTAGCAAAATGTATTAGGATTTGCATGTTTCTATGTATCTTTGCGATACGAAAATACAACACACTACATGAAGATCATCCGATTTACCAAAATGCATGGTGCGGGCAACGACTATATCTACGTAGACACGACACGTGAGTCACTGCCTCACCCTGAGCAATTGGCGGTCTGCTGGAGCAAGTCCCATACAGGCATCGGCAGCGACGGTCTCATCTGCATCGGCAAGTCAGACAAGGCTGACTTTTTCATGCATATGTACAATAGCGACGGCTCCGAGGGGCGCATGTGTGGCAACGGCATACGTTGCGTCGGCAAGTATGTCTACGACCATCAGATGACCCATCAGCAAGACGTCAGCATCGAGACGCTCTCAGGTGTCAAGACCGTCCACCTGCACCTCAGCGCCGATGGACTTGTGGATAGCGCCACGGTCGACATGGGACAGCCGCAGCTTGAGATGCCTGCCCAGTGCACCAAGAGCACAGCTGAGGGAGCGCCCATCAGCATCGATCTCAACGGCCATCACTACGAGGGTACTTTCGTATCCATGGGCAATCCGCACTTCGTCATTCCGGTAAAAGACATCCAGGAGGTGGACTTGACCCAAGAAGGCAGTGCATTGGAGCGTCACCCGCTCTTCCCCGAAGGCTGCAATATCGAGTTCGTCCAGCCCTTGACCCCCTATCAATTGCGCACACGCGTATGGGAGCGCGGGTCTGGCATCACACAGGCATGCGGCACGGGGGCTTGTGCCACCGTCGTAGCCGCCACGCTACGCGGCATCACAGACCACCAGGCAGACATCCAGATGGACGGAGGCACGCTACATGTTGAGTGGTCCCAGGCTGACCACCATATATACCTCACTGGGCCGGCAGAGACCGTATTCGACGGACAAATATCCATTCCATAAGCGCCTATCCAAAGTCCTATACATTAATAATAGACTATCACTCAAAACACGCACAAACATTCATGACACAAGCCAACGATAATTTTCTCAAGCTACAGCGCAACTACCTCTTTCGCGACATCGCCGACAAGGTAAAAGCCTTCCAGGCCAGTCATCCAGAAGCACACATCATCAGCCTCGGCATCGGTGACGTCACGCAGCCCCTGGCTCCAGCCGTCATACAAGCCATGCACAAGGCCGTTGAGGAGATGGGGCACGAGGAGACCTTCCGCGGCTATGGTCCCGAGCAGGGATACGAGTTTCTGCGGCAGGCCATCGTCGACGGAGACTTCCGTCCGCGCGGCATTGAGATGGACATTGACGAAGTCTTTGTCAGCGACGGCGCCAAGAGCGACACCGGAAATATTGGCGACATACTCAGTAGCGACAGCACCGTCGGCGTCACTGACCCCATCTATCCCGTCTACATCGACTCCAATGTCATGAGCGGACGCGCCGGCGCGCTCACTCCCCAAGGCCTGTGGAACCGCATCACCTACATGCCCTGTACAGCCGCCAATGACTTCACCCCCGAGATTCCCGACCATAAGGTCGACATCATCTACCTCTGCTACCCCAACAATCCTACAGGTACTGTCATCTCCCGTCAGCAACTGCAGCAATGGGTCGACTACGCCCGCCGCTGGGGAAGCCTCATCATGTACGATGCCGCCTATGAGGCCTATATACAGGATCCAGAGATACCCCACTCCATCTACGAGATAGAGGGAGCCAAGGAGTGCGCCATCGAGTTTCACAGCTACTCCAAGACTGCCGGCTTCACCGGCACCCGTTGCGGCTATACGATTGTCCCCAAGGCCCTCAAGGCATATTCCGATGGCCAGCCCGTCAGCCTCAACCAGTTGTGGACGCGCCGCCAGAGCACCAAGTACAATGGTACAAGCTACATTACCCAGCGCGGTGCAGCAGCCACCTATACCCCCGAGGGACGTGCTCAGATACAAGAGACCATCCAGTACTACATGACCAACGCCCGGCTCATGCTGCAGACACTTGCCAAGGCCGGATTTACCACCTACGGTGGGCACGATGCCCCTTACATCTGGCTCAAGACGCCCGATGGCGTGGGTAGTTGGCAATTCTTTGAGACCCTTCTCCACCAGGCTCACCTCGTCAGCACACCCGGTGTCGGCTTCGGGCCGAGTGGTGAAGGCTATATCCGACTCACAGCCTTTGGCAAGCGCCAGGACTGCGAGGAAGCAATGAAGAGAATAATCAGACTCTGATTCGTGGAGATCACCATTTATGATCTTTCCGCACTAAGGAGAGGAGTCGCAAGAACAAATTTATAACATATGGCAAACTTAAGATTTATCGTTGTCGAAGAAGCTTTCAAGAAGAAAGCGCTCGAGGTGGAAGCACCCAAGGGAAGGCCAAGTGAATACTTCGCCAAGTATGTATTTAACAGGGAGAAGATGTTTAAGTACCTCCCGTTGGATGTATACAATAAGTTGCGTGATGTCATAGACAATGGAGCTCCGCTTGAGCTCAGCGTGGCCGATCAGGTCGCAGCCGGCATGAAGAAGTGGGCCATCGAGATGGGTGTTACCCACTGTACCCACTGGTTCCAGCCTCTTACCGAAGGCACTGCAGAAAAGCACGATGCCTTTGTCGAGCACGACGGAAAGGGCGGCATGATTGAAGAATTCAGCGGCAAGGAGCTCGTACAGCAAGAGCCCGACGCCTCCTCCTTCCCCAGCGGCGGCATTCGTTCCACCTTTGAAGCCCGTGGTTACTCAGCCTGGGACCCTGCAAGTCCCGTCTTCATCGTCGACGACACGCTGATGATTCCGACCATCTTCATTTCTTATACCGGTGAAGCCCTCGACTACAAGGCACCTCTTAAGAAAGCCATTGCTGCCGTTGACAAGGCCGCAACCGCCGTCTGCCAGTACTTCAATCCCGACGTCAAGAAGGTCCATGCCAACCTGGGCTGGGAACAAGAGTACTTCCTCGTCGACGAAGGTCTCTACGCCGCCCGTCCTGACCTCCTGCTGACCGGCCGTACCCTCATGGGCCACGACTCCGCCAAAAACCAGCAGATGGAAGACCACTACTTCGGTGCCATCCCCACCCGTGTCGCAGCCTTTATGAAGGACCTCGAGATCCAGGCCCTCGAGCTCGGCATTCCCTGCAAGACCCGCCACAATGAGGTCGCCCCCAACCAGTTTGAAATCGCTCCTATCTTTGAGGAGTGCAGCCTCGCTGTCGACCACAATATGCTCCTCATGTCCCTCATGCGCAAGGTAGCCCGCAAGCACGGCTTCCGCTGCCTCCTCCATGAGAAGCCCTTCAAGGGCATCAACGGTAGCGGCAAGCACTGCAATTGGTCCCTCTCTACCGATACCGGTATCCTGCTCCACGCACCCGGCAAGGACGAGAACGCCGACCTGCGCTTCATCACCTTCATCGTGGAGACCCTCATGGGCGTATATCGCCACAACGGCCTGCTCAAGGCATCCATCATCACCGCCAGCAACCAGCATCGTCTCGGCGCCAATGAGGCACCGCCAGCCATCATCTCCTCCTTCCTCGGCGCACAGGTCAGCAAGGTCCTCGACGAGATAGAGAAGTCCGACGCCGGCGAGTTCGCCTCTCTCAAGGGCAAGACCAAGATGTCCCTCGACATCCCTCAAATCCCCGACCTGCGCATTGATACCACCGACCGCAACCGTACGAGCCCCTTCGCCTTCACCGGCAACCGCTTCGAGTTCCGCGCCGTCGGTTCACAGGCTAACCCCGCAGCCGCCATGCTCGTGCTCAATACAGCCGTAGCCGAAGCCCTCACCGACTTCAAGACACGCGTTGACGAGCTCATCAGCAAGGGCACCGACAAGAATGCCGCTATCCTCACCATTCTCCGTCAGGATATCAAGACATGCAAGCCCATCCACTTCGAGGGCAACGGATACAGCGAGGAGTGGAAGCAGGAAGCCCAGAAGCGCGGACTCGACTGCGAGACCTCTTGCCCTGTCATCTTTGACAATTACCTCAAGCCTGAGAGCATCAAGATGTTTGAGTCCATGCATGTGCTCAAGAAGAATGAGCTCATCGCCCGCAACGACATCAAGTGGGAAACCTTCACCAAAAAGATTCAGATTGAGGCCCGCGTTTTCGGAGACCTCGCGCTTAACCACATCATCCCCGTCGCCACCCGCTACCAGAGCACCCTCATCGACAATGTGCACAAGATCTCAACCACCTTCCCCGCCGACGAGGCTGCCAAGCTCAATGTTGACAATATCAATATCATCAAGAAGATCTCCAAGCATACCAGCTTCATCATCGAGAATGTGCAGAAGATGGTCGATGCCCGCAAGGTAGCCAACAAGGTCGAAGACCAGCGTCAGAAGGCCGTGCTCTACCACGACACCGTCATGCCTTACCTCGACAGTATCCGTTACCATATCGACAAGCTGGAACTCATCGTCGAAGACGAGATGTGGACGCTGCCTAAGTACCGCGAGCTCCTCTTCATCCGATAGACGTCGTCAATCCTATTCGAAGGATTAATTAATCAACATAGAATGCCGCACGCTTTCTCCTTGAGAAATTCGTGCGGCATTCCTTTTAGCCAATTCCCCCTCCAGCAACCTTTCTGCTTTGTCGGCAAAGCAAGATTGCAAGACGCCGTTCTCATCAAAAATGTTACAGGTGTCTATGACTGTACAAAGGTAATAATTCTAAAGCAATTCACAACAAGGACGCAGGATTGACAGAGCAAGATCTCGACATCATCGGTGTTGATTTCAATTTTCAGACAGATGAAGAGAATGCCATCGCAGGTGAACTCGACGACCTCATGGAGCCAGTGCGAGAAGAGCATCAAGCAGAAGTTGCCGAGAAGCAAGCCGAGAGAGCCGAAAAGGTGGCACACATGAAGCAGGTAAAGCAGGAAGTGAAAGAAGCGGCTACAAAGGCTGCGGCAAACATGGACGCTTATCTCATGCTGTCGTTTGACACTTGGAAAGCAAAGGCGGAGTTCTGCGAGAAGTTCGGTTTCAACACCGAAGAGAAGTTTATCAAAGGTGAGGTATTTGGAGATAAGATAGAAGCACTCTTGACAGAATAATGGGTGAAGGCATATTGATTTATGGTTTACATGGCGGCAAGCGGAGATATACAAGAGACCTGCAAGGGTTTGCGGACAAAGTTCTCGCAAGTGGCAGAGCAAGAAGGTCTGTGTATATTTTCGGCAGGACTAACAAGTCGTATTTGAGTGATTTATCCTGAAAAGGTGTCATTGTAAAATCTGAACTTGCTGCTATAACCGATAAAACCATATTGAAGTATCGCAACCATCCAAAGAAGCAGAAAGGAGCAACAGTAAGCGTACATAGGTTTAGAATGGTGGAAGCAGCGGTAAAGAAACCAAAGAATGTCTATATAGACACCCACAGGAAAAGACTTGTTTACGTGTCGAGTGTGAAATACTCACCAACAAAGGTGCTAAAGGTCGTAATAGAGCCTAACCAAAGAGTCGGAAAGAAATACTACAACCAGGTAACATCCATAGGAATAGTAGATAGAACAAAGATGAATGACCCGATATACAAGAAAATAAAATAGAGGAACAAAAGTTCCTCTAAGTGGATTGGCTCAGGAGTTGAACCTTGGCAATATGCAGCCTTTCGGGTGCCTCGCTACCGATGCGACCATCAATCCACTGCAAATATAAAGAGAATATTTGAATACAGCAATTTTTTAACGTTAAAAGTTATGGCAAAACCAAAACACGACTATGACAGCATCGACTTCTACAAGCGCATAGAGCAACTTGCAATGAACGGATACACGGATGGGGAGATTGCAAACGAACTCAACCTGTCCGATGATGTGTTTGGCGAGAAGATAGAAACACTCTTAACTGAATGAATGGTGAAGGAATTGATATTTATGGCATAGGCAAGAAAAGGGATTATTACCAAGAGAGCAAAAGATTGCGTAGCAGAGTTATGGAGTTGGCAAATAAACTTATTGGGCATCCTAAATTATTCACGATAACCAAAGGGATAAAAATGGATGTTGAAATAACAAAGTCAGACTTGAAAACTATAGTCAGCAAGAATACGGCGGACAACAAGTTTAATGCTATCAAAAATGCAATGGCGATGGATATAGCAGGCTATCTTCGTAAATCCAAATATGTAGGGTGGAGGAATGTTATAGATGGTAAACATCCTGAAACCGCTTTCTTTGCATACTACAACCGAAGCCTTGGGGCGAATAGTTATCTGTGTATGAGGAAAATAAAGAATACAGGCAAATTCAAGCCTTATGCGATAATAGACCAAAAGACATTCGATGCAGAAATAAAGAATGTACATAAAACAAAGCCGCCAAAATGATTTGCTAAACCCGATTACGGTGCTACTCTGTCATTTCAACGGCTTTACACTGCAAATATAAAGAGGACATTTGAATACAGCAATTTTTTAACGTTAAAAGTTATGGCAAAACCAAAATATGATTACGACAGCGATTACTTCTACCAGCGCATTCAAGAGAGTGCGGATAGGCAGATGCAGGAGGTGTCTATGACTGTACAAAGGTAATAATTCTAAAGCAATTCACAACTATCTCGCTGCAAAGTAATAGACTATCTGCTAAACGGGAAATAGTGGCCTGGCTACTCAAATTTTGCAGCGTCTATTTCGTCGGCGTGTGCTATCAGCCGTTTTGCAATGTCGCGGAACGCCTCAGCCAGTTTAGCGTATTCCTCTGGCTTAAATGCCGTTTCCTTTTTCCGTACTGTGCAACCGTGTACGCGTTGGCTAAACCAACTTTGTGATTTATCGAAATACTGCTTTGCCAACTGCGATTTATTTATAATGTCCTCCAGCTCTGTAAAAGCGTTCCACGTCGCACCGCTTTTGGTTGCTATTATCTCTTTGCGTCTTTCATTGTATTCTTCCAAACGCATTATATTTCTTTTACCTAAATACATAACATTTTTTGTGTAAATTTGCCCCCGTGGTGTCTATGATTGTACAAAGGTAATAATTCTAAAGCAATTCACAACCATGACGCAGGAGTTCTTGGACGGGTGCGAGGTGTCTATGACTGTACAAAGGTAGTCTTTCGAAATCTATTCACAACAACTCTCATAGCTTGTACATAGTAGTTGTAGCATCTGCAGTCCTACAAGATAAAACATCTCTAAAAAGTGTTGACTGGCAAGATCTCCGTCAGCCTCCTATATCCCAATCTCGATGCCATAGCGAAAGCGCTCTAAGTCATCTGCAGCAAGCTAAAGAAGTTATCGATATCGCTCCGGCAGACTTTGACGAATAATATCGTAGGCCTGCTGGGTGCGCTGATTGATATCCTCCCTACCCTGCCCTTCTGGCTCTATGGGCTGGTGAATGATGAGGCGCAGGGGATGGCGATGTACAAAGTCTATATCGTGTGTACGAGGCAAGACTTCGTAGCTACCATCGATAGTGACCGGAACTATAGGTATCTGAAGCTCGTCTGCAAGCAGGAAGGCCCCGCGATGAAATTTGCCTATACGGCCAGTGCGGGTACGTGTACCTTCCGGAAAGACGGCAAGCGACATCCCTTGCTCGAGCACAAACCGCGCCGCACGAATAGTCTCAGCTGTCGCGCTGGGACTCCGATGGTCAACAAATATATGGTGAGCACGTCTGCACGCATAGCCAACAAACGGAATAGAGACAAGGCTACGCTTCATCATCCAGCGAAATTGATGGCCAAGATAACCAAACATCAAAAAGATATCCATGGCGCCTTGATGATTGGCAACAAAGACATAGGATTGACCGCGCTTAATAAATTCGCGTCCTTCTACATGGATGGACAGCAGGAGCAGACGGCATACGAGCTTGGACCAGACTACGGAGGGATAATACCCCCACCACTTACCTCCACCGGCCATACAGCCTACGATGGTGACGATACTGGTAAGCAGGGTAGCGATGAGCAACAAGGGAAGGGCGATGACAAGCTGATAGAGACGATAAATCCATTTCATGGCTGTGACGTAATAGTGGATGAATGAAGGGTGATGACATTGATCTCCGGCCAAGCGCCGAAGCGGAAGGGAACCATGGCGCCGCCGATGCCCTTGCTGACCCAAAGGTAGCGGTGGGCTGACCGCGCGGCAGAGGACCCGCTGGGGGTGTAGGCATAGAGACCGCCCCACTCGCGGAAGAAACACTGCGAGGGGCTATAAGGGCCTATCTGCAACTGGGAGGCATGGGTGTGGCCGGAGAGCGTGAGCTGGATGGGGGTATCGGGCAAGACCTTGCGACGCCAATGGGTCGGGTCGTGAGTGAGCAGTATGCGGAAGAGGGGGCGCCCGTTGGACAGGGTATCAGGCAGGCCCTTTTGTGCCTTGGGCAGGTCTCCGAGCTGGGGAAATGGGGGAAGGCCATCATTCTCCACGCCAATCAGGGCGATGGTGTCGCCGCGATGGGTAAGCAGGCGGTGGTCATTGAGCAGCATTTTCCAGCCGACGCCCCTTAGCAACTGCTGGAGGCGCAAGACGCTGGCGGATCGGGCATCGCCACTCTCCCACTCGCGATGGAGCTGGTAGTCATGATTGCCCATGACGGCATAGACGCCGTCGGGCGCGTGAAGCTGGCGGAGCTCCGAGAGGAAGGGGATAATCTCATTGGTATGATAATTGACGAGGTCCCCGCCAAAGAGAATGATATCGGGGCGCTGAGCCTCTATGGTCCGGATGACCTTGAGGGGCATGTGGGGGTCGCGCCCATAAGTGCCCAGATGTAAATCGGAGAAGAAGACGATGCGGTAGCCTTCAAAACCGCACGGCACATCGGGATGGGTGATATCGGTATAGGTAACGGTGAGACGGTCCATGCCCCAGAAGTATCCGTAAGCGACGATACAGACGACCGCAGCGGCAGCTACAAAGCCAAGCGCAGTAAACAGGCGGAGCATATGGGGAATACGCTTGAGCAACAGGCCGATGAGGCAGAGCAGGGCACACAGTACCTCGACCAGAGAGAATGCAATAAAGACGACTAGAAAGATGCCGGTAAGGCGGGCATTGGCAGGCGAATAGGTCTCAAAGAGGCTCAACAGTATGGCTGCAATGATGAGGACGGCATTAGGGAGGAAGAAGAGTATCCTCCGCTTGGGCGTGGACAAGACGGACCTGAACCGCCACCAGAGGATGACTGCGGGGATAACGAGAAACAATAGAAATATAACGAGCAAGCGTAAAAGCATTTTATTTTAATAATATGTATAGGTATCGGAGTTGGCTAGAGGGATATTTTCGTTCGAATCTCCCAAGCGTCGGTCATGCAAGATTTTGACTGAGGTATTTGCGGAGGACCTCGACGGGCAGGCCGCGGCGACGGGCGTAGTCGGCGAGCTGGTCGTCACCGATAGGACCGAGGATGAAATACTGTGCACGCGGATGAGATATCATAAGGCCGCTTACTGACCCATGAGGAATCATCATGCCACTTTCCAAGACGCGGATGCCAATGGCAGAGAAGTCAATGATACGATCGAGGATATGATTGAGACTGACGTCAGGGAGAGAGGAGTAGCCGACCGCCGGCCGTATCCCTTGATAGCGCGAGGCATGGAGGTCTGCTACGGTCAGATGTTCATCGGGTGCATAGCCCCAGTAATGGCGACGTATCTGCTGGTGGGCGAGGTCTGCAGTCGCCTCAGCGAGGCGGTCGCCAAGCGTCTCTGCCAACATATGGAGATAGGGGTCATCAGGATAGAGTTGCTCTATGCGCCCGTCTACCGATGCGGCAAAGACTCCGAGCTTATCTCGTTGCCCCTGGCCCACAGGGCGGATAAAGTCGGAGATACAGAGATTGGGTCTGTCGGGCGATATGTCATGCTGCTGGCGCAGACAAGGAAAGTTCACCTGAGACTGATTGTCCCGGTAAATGATAATGTCATCGCCACTGGCATTGGCTTCACAGATCTGATAGCGGCAACGCGTCACATACTGCTTTTCGTCCAGTGTCTGAAGCAGAGACTGAGCATCATGATACAGCCGACGCCCCTCTTCGACCTGAGCTGGGGGATGTGGGTGGGCGCATCCGCATGAACAAGCAGTGTCCTGGGACTGGTCGCCGATGACATCGGCCGCAATACCTGAGGGAAACTGCCATGCATGAAAGAAATACTGCCAATTGATATAGGGTGATACTTCCCCAATAGCGTAAGTTAAAGTTTGAGCTGCGGCCAAAATGGTGATAAATTAGATGTTCTTTTATCCGGCACAGAGGCTGTCGGCCACATCGCCAAGGTGCTTGTGGCGCTGTCGGCAACCTATTTCCTTTTGACAGCAAGGTGGCGCGACAGTCGCAACTGGATGACGCCAAGCACAGCCTCTCCAAAGATGCCACCACTCATCTTACTCGTGCCGAGACGACGATTGATGAAGATGACCGGCACTTCCTTGATCTTAAATCCCAGCTTATAGGCTGTATACTTCATCTCTATCTGGAAAGCATAGCCTTTGAAGCGGATGGCGTTCAGGTCAATGGACTCGAGCACGCGACGTGTATAGCAGACAAATCCCGCCGTCGTATCATGGATGGGGATGCCCGTGACGAAGCGCACATACTTGGACGCGAAGTAGCTCATCATGACACGTCCCATCGGCCAATTGACGACATTAACGCCCGTGATATAGCGTGAGCCGATGGACATATCATTACCCTCATCCTCGCAGGCTGCAAGCAAACGGGGCAGATCAGCCGGGGCATGACTAAAATCTGCATCCATCTCAAAAATATATTGATACTGTTGTCGTTCCAGAGCCCACTTAAAGCCCGTGATATAGGCCGTACCGAGCCCGAGTTTGCCTTGACGTTCAATGATAAAGAGATGGTCCTTGAAAGGTGCTTCCTCCATCAGGCCCTTAACAATCTGGGCTGTACCATCGGGCGAATGATCATCGATAACGAGGATATCAAAGGGCTTCTCCAGATCAAAGATGGCATGGATAATGTTGTTGATATTCTCCTTCTCGTTGTAAGTAGGAATGATAACAATATTGGGCACTTGCTGCATCATGGGGGCAAAGAATTTACTTTTGTACAAAGTTAGCGCAACTTTCGCGTACAGACAAGACATTAACATATTTTTTTAGCGCGCTCTTTCTCTCGTGCCATAATTCAACAGTGATGTATCAGGCAAAGGTCTGAGGAACAACGACAACGGCAATCAAGCGAGAAGGACCTTGATGCCGATGAGGACAAGGATAATACCGCCAAGGAGCTCGGGTCTCAGCCTTTGGGATACGATAGAGCCAAAGCGTACGCCCAGCCAGCTACCCAGCAAACTCAGCAGGAGCGAGCCTACGCCTATAATCGTTAACGGCATGGCGAGGTCTCCCCAGTCATGATAGCCTAGACAATCCAGCGACACGCCTACTGCCAGAGCGTCAATGCTCGTGGCGACAGCGAGGATGAGCTGTACATGCAGTCGCCGCGGATCGAGATGATGCTCAGTGTGCTCCTCAAATGCATCATGTATCATCTTACACCCTATCAGAACGAGGCAGCCGAAAGCCACCCAATGGGCGAAATGCTCTATATACCGATTGAAAAGGCGAGAGGCAAGCCACCCGAGAAAGGGCATCATCGCCTGAAAAAATCCGAAGAGTACGGCCATCCTCAGCACTGTCCGTCCCTCTATCCGTACCATGATTACACCACAAGCAATGGAAACGGTTAGACAGTCCATTCCCAAAGCCAACGAGAGGGAGATTAAGTCAAACAGGCTCATCATAATAAATCACTCAAAGAGTGGCAAAATTACGAAAAACCTGCTAACTTTGCCTTATAAGCACTATATAAACCACTACTACATTCATTATCATGTACCGCAATATCTTCCTTGCTACCCTTCTGGGCCTGCTGATGGCTGTGCCCGTCAGTTCCAAGGCACCCGACAATTGGAACACTCAGCTTAAAGTCCTGCATCAGATTCACCCCTGGGCCGACAAACGCGTGGCTTGGCTAGGTGACTCCATCACTGATCCCAACAACAAGGGCAGCCATCTCAAGTACTGGCACTATCTCCAGCAGTGGCTGGGCATCACGCCCTATGTATACGGCATCAGCGGCAATCAGTGGAGCGACATTCCGGCCCAGCTGCACCGTCTCCAGGCTGAGCACGGGCAAGACGTCGACGCAATCGTCATCATGGTCGGTACCAATGACTTCAACGCCGGCATACCCATCGGCCATTGGTATGACGAGCACCGCGCCATTGTAGAGGCCTCACAAGGCCTGCCCCGTCAGCGCGTCGTACGCATGCAGCGCACCCTCTCCCTTGACCCGAACACCTGCAAGGGGCGTATCAATATCGCCCTCGACACGCTCAAGCGCGCCTACCCCACCAAACAGATTGTGCTGCTCACCCCAATTCATCGCGGATTTGCCGAGTTTAGCCGCAACAATCTCCAGCCTGACGAAAGCTACACCAACGACTGCGGCGAATACATCTCCGCCTATGTGGAGGCCGTCAAGGAGGCCGGTGATGTGTGGGCCGTGCCTGTCATCGACCTCTTTGCTGACAGCGGCCTCTACCCGCTACATAAGCAGGCGCTACTGTACTTCCACGACGCCAAGACCGACCAGTTGCACCCGAGTGACACCGGCCACGAGCGCATCGCGCGCACGCTCGTCTATAGGCTTCTCTCTCTGCCTTGCTTCTAGCTTGGAGAGAAGTTGTCAGCCTACCACTTGACGCCTAGATGACAAGAGAATTCACGAAAGTTGTCTGTCCGGAAGACATTGCCCCTCTAAAAGGCCCTTCTTTTACAAATTGCCATCTGATATGCCCATTCCCGTTTATTATCCCTTACTATTAACGTGACTTACAATCTGATTGTCAGACCACTGCAGAGTCATATTCACTGTCGCACCTCATAAAGGCGATATCATCTCGAGAGCAATGTCGTCTTTTGTCTGGCAGACCTTGATTTTGTCCAAAGATGAGTCTGTATTTCGGGCAAAGGCCGTAACTTTGCAGTATGAATTTTGCTAACCTTACTCAGCACTTTGCAGGAACCGCTTCCTGCAAAGCCTTGTTGCGTCTGCTTGCTGATCCTAGCGATCGGCACATCACTCTCCAGGGACTCCAAGGGTCGGGCGCTCCGATGGCTCTGGCTACAGCAGCTGGCAAAGGCGGCCTCTACCTCATCATACTAGACGATGAAGACCAGGCAGGCTATTTTTACAGCGATCTCAGCACCCTGCTAGACGAGAGACGCGTGCTCTACCTACCCAGCGGATACAAGCGAGCCGTCAAATACGGCCACCGCGACGAGGCAAGCGCCATCCTGCGCACCGAAGTGCTCAGCCGCCTCATCACCCAAGACTCATTCTCTACCCTATACGTCATCACTTACCCCGAGGCACTGGCCGTCAAAGTGACCCCGCCCAAAGTGGTCGACAGCGATACCTTTACCCTCTCCGTCGGGCAGCAGCTGAGTATGGACGACTTGCAAGCCCGCTTGCTGGACATCGGCTTTGAGCGGGAGGACTACGTATACGAGCCGGGACAGTTTAGCGTCCGCGGCAGCATCATCGACATCTTCAGCTACGCCCTGGAATATCCACTGCGTGTGGACTTCTTTGGCAACGAGATAGACAGCATCCGCACGTTTGACGTAGAGAGCCAGCTCTCACAGGAGCGCTGCCAGCAAGCCGTCATCGCCTGCAACGTAGCGCAGCAAAGCGACAACATGGTCCCTATATGGCAATACATCCCCGAGCATGCCGTGCTCGTCATGAAGCACCCCGACCTCGTCATCGGCAAAGTGAAACAGACTTACCAAGACGGATTTGTCGAAGCGGCCAGGATTGAGAATGCTGACGCAGAGAGCGTGGATGCCCATGCACTGCTTTATGACGGCCAGGACTGGGAAGCTTGTGTCAGCAAATACCGCCAGGTCATAATCGGCGAAACCACAGACAAGATTCCGGATAAGGCTAAGTCGCTGGCTAAGATTACTTTTTCCCAGCATCAGCAGCCTCTCTTTCATAAAAATATGGAGATGCTCGCCGACAACCTCCAATCCTACGTCAGCCAAGGCTATACCATATATATATTGGCCGAAGACCACACGCAGCAGGATCGCCTCCGCGAGATTTTGCAAAGTCAAGACCCAGACGCTCAGCCCATTCCTCTACACGATATCGAGGGGACCCTTCACGAAGGCTTCATCGATGATCAGCTTAAAGTATGCTGCTTCACCGACCACCAGATATTCGACCGTTTCCACCGCTACAGTCTCCGCAGCGAACGGGCACGCGGTGGCAAGACATCGCTTACGCTCAAGGAGCTACGAGAGATAGAGCCCGGCGACTACGTCGTGCATATCGACTTAGGCATAGGCCGCTTCGAGGGCCTCGTCAGAATCAACGAGGGTGGCCACGAGCGAGAGGTCATGAAGCTCTCCTATCAAGGCGGAGGCATCGCTTATGTCTCCATCCACTCCCTTCACAAAGTCAGCAAGTACAAGGGCCGCGATGGAGAAGAGCCCCAACTGAGCCGTCTCGGCACAGGTGCATGGGAACGTCTCAAAGACCGGACCAAGAAGCATATCAAGGATATCGCGCGCGACCTCATCCGCCTCTATGCCCAGCGCCGTAAGGAGAAGGGATTCCGCTTCAGTCCAGACACCTACATGCAGCACGAGCTCGAGGCCAGTTTCCCCTACGAGGACACACCGGACCAGCAAATTGTCACGCAGGAGGTCAAGCGCGACATGGAGAGCGAGAGGCCTATGGACAGACTCATATGCGGCGACGTCGGATTTGGCAAGACCGAGATAGCGGTCAGGGCCGCCTTTAAGGCTGCAGCCGACAGCAAGCAAGTCGCCCTGCTCGTACCGACTACCGTACTGGCTTATCAGCACTACAAGACCTTTACCGAGCGACTCAAAGACATGCCTGTCACCGTCGCTTATCTCACGCGCGCCCAGTCTCCCGCCAAAATCAAGGAGATACGCGAAGGCCTCGCAAGCGGCAAGATAGACATCGTCATCGGGACTCAGAAATTGCTTGGCAAGACCATTCACTTCCACGACCTCGGTCTGCTCATTATCGATGAGGAACAGAAGTTTGGCGTAGCCACCAAGGAGCGTCTACGCAAGCTACGCGTCAATATCGACACTCTTGCCATGAGCGCTACTCCGATACCGCGCACCCTGCAGTTTAGCCTCATGGGGGCCAGAGACCTCAGCGTACTGCGCACCCCGCCCGGCGGCCGGCTACCCATACATACGGAGATACACACCTTCGGTCACGAGGTCATCGCCGATGCCATCGGCTACGAGATGAGCCGGGACGGACAGGTCTTTATCGTGTGCAATCGCATCGCAGAGCTTCCTTCTCTGGAGCAAATGGTCCACAAGTACGTCTCCAACTGCCGCGTCGCCATCGGCCACGGACAAATGCCGCCTGACAAATTGGAGAAGACCATCTTTGACTTCATCAATCACGACTACGACGTACTCATCTCCACCACAATCATAGAGAATGGCATCGACATCCCCAGCGCCAACACCATCATCATCGTTGATGCCCAGCGCTATGGACTCAGCGACCTTCACCAGATGAGGGGACGCGTAGGCCGAAGCAATCGCAAGGCCTTCTGTTACCTCCTCGCGCCGCCTTACGCCAGTATGACGGCTGAGGCACGCCGGCGCCTCGAAGCCGTGGAGAATTTTAGCGACTTGGGCAGCGGACTGCAGATTGCCATGCAGGACCTCGACATCAGAGGTGCCGGCAATCTCCTCGGCGCCGAACAGAGCGGCTTCATCGCCGACCTCGGCTACGAGACTTATCAGAAGATCTTATCACAAGCTGTCACAGAGCTTAAAAATGACGAGTTCAGCGACATCTACAGTCAGGATACCAAGATCACCAACGGGCTCGGGGGCGAAGCCTACGTCAGCGACTGCACCCTGGAGACCGACCTGCCGCTCTATTTTCCCGAGAGCTATATCCCCACCTCTGCCGAACGCATGGAACTTTACCGCCAGCTTGACAATATTGCCTCAGACAGCCAGCTCGGGGACTTCAGGAGCCAGCTCATAGACCGCTTTGGCCCCCTGCCCCCAGAGAGCCAAGCGCTGCTACAAGTCAATCGTCTGCGCCGTCTGGGCAGGAGCCTTGGCATAGAGCGCATCATCCTCAAAGGCAAGCGCATGCTACTCTACTACGTCTCCCAAAGCCGCTCAGCATTCTACCAGAGCACCACTTTCGGTCGCTCTCTGGCTTACATCAAGCGCAATATCATGCGCGGGAGCATCTCTACTCCCGGTGACCACCTGCGCATGACGCTCACCGAAGTGCCCACAGTAGACGAAGCGTTCAACGTCCTCACCCAAATCTCTACCCAGGCGCCGGAATAGATTCCTAACATCTCGGGGCACAGCGGCACAAGAAGCATTTGGAGACTGCCTTTCTCCAAGTACAGAGTACGGCATTGCTGTACATTTTAGATTAGTCAGAGCTACGACAAAAGTCCATACAGATGAGTACCTGTAAGACCTAACTTGGCAAAAGTCAAGGGTTCATCAAGCACTAGTCTCCGAGACTGGTAGAGCACCGGATAGTAGAACATTTGCCGCACAAATCCTCCCCTACAGAGGGCGACATAAAAATATATCAGTCTGCACTTACCTCGTCATCACGCGTCTGACCAGTACGGGCAGCTTGCCCAGGAGATACTTCGATCATACGCAGTTCCGTATTGCCCCAACGGGGAACGTCATGGACGGCTTTACCCTCGGCCTCTGCCACAACACAACGGTTAAAATAGCCGTGTCCGACAGCGATAACGGTCTGTCCGTCAAAATGAGTATTCAAATAATCCAGGAAACGGCGCGCACGACGCTGCAATTGTTCGGGGTTTTCAATGCTGGGCGGGAAGTCCTCGGGCGCAACACGTATCTCCGTCACATGCATGCCCGTAAATTCTCCCCAATCGCGTTCCCTCAGCAAAGGACAGAGCGTCATTGGTAGATGTAAGGCCTGATTGAGAATCTCGGCAGTATCTATTGCGCGCTTTAGATCGCTCACCACAAGAGCATCAAAATGCATACCCGACAAGCTATCGCGCAACTTCTCCGCCTGCTGTCGGCCCAACGCGCTCAGATGTCCCGGTGTCTGTCCTTGCAAAACGCCCGCAGCATTTTCAAGGGTCTCTCCATGACGTGTCAAATAGAGCTTTACCATCTTTATAATACCTGTGCCCTGCATTACCATGACACAAAATTACGGATTTTTGCTCCGATATTCAAAAAATATCCGTAATTTCGCAAAATGCTAGTTCTCTTATCGGAGACTATAAGCATCACTAGGCAGCGCCCATTCCCTGCGTTGTCAGATTAAAAGTCTTATCAAGCAATTTCACAGACCAATGAAAGCCGTACAATCCGTAGTATTTCGCGCCCTCAGTTTCCTGCTCGTCGGTGGACTGATGGTGGCCTTTCCACATGACATTTCGACATGGCTTGTCCAAGCCATAGGTATACTCTTTCTGATACCGGGCCTGGTAAGTCTCGCCTCCTACTTCCGCACCTACTCACGCAATGACTCTACCCGCCAGCTACTGCCGATCATCGGCATAGGCAGCATCGTACTTGGCCTGCTGCTCATCCTTATGCCCAGCATCTTCCTTAAGGCACTCAACTATGTACTGGCAGCAGCCCTCCTGCTCGCCGGCATAGCCTCTATTGCCAATATCATCCACTTCCGTCGCTACACGCCTGTAGGGGCAGCTTACTATGTCATCCCTGTCCTACTCTGCGCTGTCGGCATCCTCATCATCGTCAAGCAGCAGTCTCTTGCCGAGGCCGTAGTCATCATCTTCGGCTACTCGGCCATCGTCTATGGACTTTGCGAGCTGTTTTATGCCGTACGCTTCCGCAAGGTACTCCAGACAATTTATCAGGACGCAAAAAGGCGTAAAGCAGCACAAGACGCAGCCAAAGTCTCCGAGCAAGCCAGTAATACCGACAACACGATGCAGCTTGACAGTCCCGCAGTAGAATCTCCCGGTGAGCATCCGACGGATACACAAGATAATCCAGCTCAGGCAGTGAGCAATCGCGACAGTCGAGATGATCAGTCGTCTGCCGATACGACAGCTCGGGCTGACGAGTCACAGGACGCCGTCATTGATTTCTCCCAGGAATCCAAATCAAAATAGATCCTGCGCCCTATTGCGCACGGAGTCTACTTACCGACGCCAAGAGACGCAGTAGGATATTTCCTCCTCGTTTTGTCCTGGCATTTTGTATTGGCCATGTTATTACCAGTCTTGTGTCAGTACACGCAAAATCAGGCATTGTAAAGACAAAAGCAAACAACGGTATCAGAGCACTGTTATCCTTTCATCCATAATGGTTCTACGGTAGTATCCGCAAAGAATAATTTTTGTCTATCTAATTTCAACAAACGTGGAAACATTTATCGCAGTAAAAAAGTTCTAATCAGCTATATAAATTGTTTATATGACTTCTAATGCATCCTATTTAGCCATTTTATAGAAAAATTGGCGGGATCGAGGTTCTTTAAGTCAAATAATTTTGTAGCTTTGCCATAATAATCATAACAACATCTCAAACACAAATAACCTATTTATTGACATGAACAATCCTAAAGTAGCACCTGCAGACGGTAAATTGGGAGTCTTGCTCGTAGGTCTGGGTGCCGTCAGTACCACATTTATCGCTGGTACAATGATGATTCGCAAAGGCAACGGCTTAGCCGGAGGTTCTATCACTCAGTTGGCTAAGATCCGTGTAGGACGCGGTAAAGACAAGCAGTATAAGAAGGTGGGAGAGATCGTCTCTATGCCTGATCTCAAGGATCTCGTATTTGGAGCATGGGATATCTTCCCTGATACAGCCTATGAGAGCGCCATCCACGCCGAAGTGCTTAAGCCCAAACACATTGAGCCAGTCAAGGACGAATTGCAGGCTATCAAGCCGATGAAGGCCGTATTTGACCACGAGTATGTCAGCAAGCTTAATGGCTCCAACGTAAAGCCACAAGCTACCCGCTGGGAGTATGTACAGGAGCTCCGTAAGGATATCCAGAACTTCAAGAAGGAGAATGGCGTAGACCGTATCGTCGTCGTTTGGGCCGCCAGCACAGAGAAGTTCATCGCCTACAATCCCAAGACACACGACAATCTGGCTGATCTCGAAGCAGCTATGAAGGCAGACGATCGCGAGAATATCTCTCCCTCTATGTGCTACGCTTATGCAGCACTGGCCGAGGACGCTCCCTTCGTCATGGGCGCCCCCAATCTCTGCGTCGACATCCCCGCTTTCTGGGAAATGGCTGAGAAGAATAAGCTCCCCATTGCCGGCAAAGACTTTAAGACAGGCCAGACCCTGATGAAGACTGTCCTCGCTCCTATGCTCCGCACTCGTCAGCTGGGTCTGATGGGATGGTTCTCTACCAATATTCTCGGCAATCGCGACGGCGAAGTGCTCGATGCACCTGAAAACTTCCACACCAAGGAAGTCAGCAAGCTCGGTGTCATCAACACGATCCTCCGAAAGGAGGACAACGCCGATCTCTATGGAGATATCTTCCACAAAGTACGTATCAACTACTATCCACCCCGCAACGATAACAAAGAGGGTTGGGACAATCTTGATATCTTTGGCTGGATGGGCAAGGACTACGGCATGCAAATCAAGGTAGACTTCCTCTGCCGTGACTCCATATTGGCAGCCCCGCTTGTACTCGACCTGGCTCTCAATATAGACCTCGCTCATCGTGCAGGCCTCGTAGGCACACAGCGCTGGCTGAGCTTCTTCCTCAAGAGCCCTATGCACGATTACACCAAGGGTGAAGAGCCTGTACACGATCTCTTCCAGCAGTACATCATGTACAAGAATGAGATCCGTACTCTCGGAGGCTATGAAGCCGACGAGGAGATTGACTAGGAAACTATTTATCCTGAGAGACACTAAGCCACGTCCACCCTTAACCGACGCCTATGTGTCTCTGGGATGTAGTAGTCCTCTTTTCTCATAAAGTGTATAAAAAGACTTCGCATCGCCTCCAAAAGGCGATGGGAGGTCTTTTTGAGATAAAGACACACATATATTCATACGACACGCTCCACAAATGAAACGCTTTTTGTCAGCCTTGCTCCTTACTCTGATTTCCCTTACACTATGGGGGCAAAATATTACAGGGCAAATCACCGATATCAAGACTGGAGAGCCCCTGCCCTACGTCAACATTCATTACGATGGCAAGGCTGTAGGCGTCAACTCTGATTATGAAGGCCGATATTCCATTGTCAAGATCAATGGAGCAACTCTCACTTTCAGCTACGTCGGCTATGAGAAGCAGACTGTCAGGATCTCATCTGAGACACGCGTAGTCAATATCAAGCTCAAGAGCTCTGAACAAACTCTCCAAACGGCCGTCGTCACAGCTAAGCGCAGGAAATACACGCGCAAAAACAATCCTGCCGTCGAGTTTATGCGTAAGGTCATCGCTGCGAAAAAGGAAAGTGACTACAAGCTCAACGACTATTTCAGCTATCAGCAGTATCGTAAGACAACACTCTCCATCAACGAATTTACGGACAAAGTCTACAGCGATGCCAACTTCAAGAATATGCCCTTTCTCAAAAACCACGTCGAAGTATGTCCAGAGACCGGCAAGCGTATTCTCCCCGTATCCGTCACAGAGGAGCTCTCGCGCTATGTCTACCGGAAACAGCCCGAAAGTGAAAAGACCATCATTGAAGGCAAGCGTGAAGAGGGCGTCAATCAGTTGCTCCAGACCGGTGACATCCTCAACGCCCTCATACAGGACTGCTTCACCGATGTCGATATCTACAAGGAGAATGTCCGCCTTCTGCAATACCCATTTGTAAGTCCGGTCTCCACCCATTTTGCCATTGCTTTTTATCACTACTTCCTGGCCGACACGCTTATGGTCGGCAATGATCGCTGCATACAGGTAGACTTCTCACCAGCCAATCCCCAGGATTTTGGATTTACCGGCAGCCTGTATGTTATGGCCGACACGACCTACCGCATCCGAAAGGTCCTGCTCAATATACCGCGCAGATCCGATGTCAACTATGTGGAGGATCTCAAAGTCGACCAAGAGTTTATCACATTACCCAGCGGAGAACAGCTGCTGGCAAGCGACAAGATGATTGTACAGCTGAAACTCGCCAGCTTCCTGACCAAATTTCAAGTAGAAAGAAGCACTTACTATAGTGACTACAGTACCTCCGATATACCCAAGAAAGACTTCAAATTTCTTGGTCCTCAGTACACCGATCCCAAGGCGATGATGCGCGACCAAGCCTTCTGGCAAGAGAAGCGTCCTGTCAAACTCAGTAGCAGCGAGGACAAGATAGGACAGATGATTACTGAGATGCAAAACATGAAGCATTTCAAGGCTTTCCTATGGGTAGCCAAGGCCTTCATCGAAAATTTCGTCGAAACGAGCACCAATCCCGAGAAGCCCAGCAAGGTCGATATCGGGCCAGTCAATACTATGATCTCGCAAAACTTTGTCGATGGTCTACGCCTTCGCTTCAGCGCCCAGACTACCGCCAACCTCAACAAGCATCTCTTCTTTAAGGGCTATGGCGCCTACGGATTTAAGGACAATCGCTGGAAAGGCCTCGGCGAAGTCACTTACTCATTTAATGAAAAGGACTACTTGCCCCGCGAATTTCCTGTTCACAATCTCACCTTCTCTTATCAGACTGATGTGATGTCGCCCTCCGACAAGTTTATGCCGACCGACAAGGACAATGTCTTCACCAGCTTTAAGTGGAGCAAGGTCGACCAGATGATGTACTTCCAGCGTCTGAGGATCAAGTATGAGCGCGAACTCACCAACGGTCTAAGATTTGAGACCGAGTTCCGTCGCGAGCGAGACGAACCGACAGCCAAATACTTCTATCAGCGTCTCAGCGATGCCAGTATGCCCACCACTGAGGCTGGAAATCATGTCAAATACTTGAATACGAGCGAGCTACGCTTTGGATTCTTCTTCCAGCCACATGCCAAATACGTCAACACCAAGCAGCGGCGCATTACCATTAACAAGGACAGCCCCATCTACTCTCTGTTTCACACTGTCGGATTTGACGGCTTCCTCGGCGGACAACACAAATACAATCTCACCGAAGCGTCTATCTATAAGCGCTTCTGGATCACTGCTGCGGGCAAGATAGATGTCAAGCTCAATGCCGGAGCCCAATGGAACAAAGTGCCCTTTCCCCTGCTAATCATGCCGGCCGCCAACCTCTCCTTTATCCGAGAAGACAATATGTTTAATATGGTCAACAACATGGAGTTTCTCAACGACCGCTACGCTTCACTCATGGCTTCTTGGGATCTCAATGGCGTCATATTCAACCGCATACCTCTCCTTCGCAAGCTAAAGTGGCGCGAGTACCTCGGTGTCAATATGCTATGGGGACAATTGACAGACAAAAACAATCCCTTCAAGCATCCCGGCGACCCGTCACTCTACTACTTCCCCGGCCATTTCCAAAGTGATGGATCTTATCAGTACTCTAGCTATGTGATGGATGAGAAGAGGCCCTATTGGGAACTTGTAGCAGGTGTCCACAATATCTTCAAAATCTTGCATATCCAGTTCGTCCGCCGCATGAACTATCTGGATAACTACAAGGCCAAGAAATGGGGCATACGCTTCATGATGCGTATGACCTTCTAGCCAAATCTTCCGAGTGACTGCGCTACGCGATCCGGAGGACAATTGTCACAGGAGGGCTGGGCAACTATCGTCATGCCCTCTGGATGCAGTAGCCCTGATGTCGAACCCTCTCGTCCAGTCTCAGCAGTTTCATCAAGCAGCTCGGTCATATCCAGCCGTGCGGTCTTCTTGACGGTATGCTTTGAAAGCATTCTATGAGAAGAAGACCTCGTCTGGTGCAACCGCCCTCTCGTAATAATACTCTCCAAGCGTACGAAGGCCCATCATTTTTTATATAATAAATTCGGGATACTGCCCGTACAAGTGCCGATGTTGTTATCACAAGATACCGTATTTGCATAACAAGGTCGGACTTATTTTAAAATAGGTCCGATGTAGGTCAAACTAGAAGGCGAGTTGTTATCGTCTGATAGCCAGTCGGTTACAAAAGCATCAGATTTTAGTTGTAATTCGGTGGATCTCAGCGAGTTACGGAGACTTTTGGGCAGATTTCCTTTCTTTTATACTCATACCTAAACCGAGGATTTTGAAATTTTCATCCGTTTCTGTAGAGTAGGGTGAGAACAAGCGTTCGTACAGACAGGCTTGGACCTCGTGGAAAGGCTTACGCTATGACTGGGAAAGGTCTTCACTAAAGCGGTGGAGAGGCCTACGATGGAAGAGAGAGACGGCGAAAAGGCGCTCGGGGCTTTGTCTGCCACCCTCCACATGGTCTTGCCCATCAGAGAGTGCCCGATACAGACACACGCCCACCTATCGGCGACAAGAGCAGAGGATAGCAGTGGACTGACCTCCGGCTAGCGAAGATGAAGGTCTCGCACCGCCACTGACTTTCGGCCGGTCCAATTAAGCTGTTCCGACCTTGCCAAAAGCCTCTCTGACAGAGGCGTACGCAAAAAGCCAATCTCCGTCTTCCTCCCTCCACCCCTGCCCAATATAAATCGCACGATCTAGCAGCAAGTGGTATGCATGTCCCCATGCCCCTCCCATTGGCTAGTGAGCGTTCCGCAAGCCTGCTTCTTGCCGGGTAACAGCGTATCTGCCAGTGGTTCGATTGTCTTCCGCAGATAAGTTCGCCATATTCTTCTCACCCGGTAGAGGTCACTTTAACCCCATCTTAGGCCCCGTCCACCCCTATCTTTGCCAGCTTGTTCCCGTGTCAGATTTATCCACCTTCTCTCCTGCGCTGGACAGACGGCTCGCTTATGCCCGACATAGCACAGGAGACTGCTACATAGCGTCTTGCAACGAGTGTCTTACGCCTCTTTTCTCCTCGCTGGCTCCCTATCCGGTAAAGTCGGAAGCAATTTTTACAGATTCTGATGCCGCGGCGACCAATTTTTATTTGTATCTTTGTAAATTAAAATGGACTGCCGGAAAAAGCAATCAATATAGCATGAACGAATCCGACTTACAGAAGATCAAACAAAGGTACCAGATAATCGGCAATGCCGACGGACTCAATCGCGCCCTTGACGTCGCCCTGCAAGTAGCGCCTACAGATCTCAGCGTGCTCATCACGGGTGAAAATGGTGTCGGTAAAGAGATATTTCCACGCATCATCCATGACAATAGTCAGCGCAAAGGAAAGAAATATTTTGCCGTCAACTGTGGCAGCATTCCGGAGGGAACCATTGATTCTGAGCTATTTGGCCATGAGCGCGGCGCCTTCACCGGCGCTGTCAACGAGCGCGAAGGCTATTTTGGCGTAGCCAACGGCGGGACCCTCTTTCTCGACGAGGTAGGCGAGCTCCCGCTTTCTACCCAAGCCAGGCTCCTGCGCGTTCTCGAGACCGGAGAATATATCCGTGTGGGCTCGAGTGAAGTGCGTAAGACCAACGTGCGCATCGTCGCCGCCACCAATGTCAATATCCCCAAGGCTATCAGCGAAGGCCGCTTCCGCGAAGACCTTTACTACCGTCTCAATACCATACCCGTCCACATACCGCCACTCAGAGAGCGCGGTGAAGATGTGGTCATGCTCTTCCGCAAATTTGCCCTCGAGATGAGCGAGAAGTACAATATGCCGCCTCTCCACCTCACCGAACCGGCCAAACAGCGTCTCATGGCCTACTCCTGGCCGGGCAATGTGAGACAGCTCAAAAACGTGACAGAAAATATGTCCGTGACTTCCAAAGAGCGCGAAATCACCCCCGAGATACTCGACAACTACATCCCCAGGGACAATCAGAGCAACCAGCTCACCGTCGTTGGCCATGACAATCAGAGTCACAACTACGAGAGCGAACGCGAGATACTCTACCATATCCTCTTTGACCTGCGTCGCGACATGACCGAGCTCACACGCAAAGTAGAGCAACAGTCGGAACAGATCAAGGAACTTGGAGTCCCCCATGTCACCATGTCTCCTACCAACCAGATTGATGATATCTCCAATACCCATCCTAAGGACGAATATATCGAAGAGTTGCAGGACGGGCTTTCTATGAAGGATATCGAGAAGGAATCTATCCGCCGCGCCCTCGAGCGCAACAAGGGCATACGCAAGGCCACTGCCGCCGATCTCGGACTCTCCGAACGTACTCTCTACCGCAAAATCAAAGACTATGGGCTCGACAACTAGACTTTGTCGTCTGATAATGATCAGTCTGGTACTTCTGCTCTCAGGATGTACCTTTCAGGGATACAAGTTCAATGGTGCCTCCATCAATTACGATGAGATCAAGACAATCCAGTTTGCCGACTTCCCCATCCGCTCAGCCTATGTATGGATGCCCATGCACGCTATGTTTAACAACGCGCTTCAGGACGAATACGCCAACCATACTAAACTCAAGCAGGTCAACCGCGGCGGCGACCTCCAGCTCGCAGGCGAGATCGTGGAGTATAGCCAGATCAACAAGGGAATCTCCGCCAATGGATATGCCGCCCAGACCCAGCTGCGGATGAGTGTCAACGTTCGCTTTACCAACAACAAGAAGCACTCCGATGACTTCGAGCGGCGATTTACCGCCACAGCAGACTACGAGAGCACTCAGCAGCTCACGACCGTGCAGGAGGAGCTGGTCACTCAGATGATCGATGACCTCGTAGACCAGATATATAATGCCACTGTCGCCAACTGGTGACGCCGGTTCCGACATAATATTTCCCATGGCAAAAGCAGCAGAATATATCAGACATCCCGAGCTACTGGACAGCAATTCAGTCGGCGTATTACGTCGATTGGTAGAGCGTTATCCCTACTACCAGACGGCACGTCTACTGCTGCTGCAAAATCTCTACCAGCTGCACGATCCTCTCTATCAGCAAGAACTGCGCCGGTCTGCCATCATGGTAGGTGATCGCAGTGTTCTCTTTAACATGGCAGAAGGCCACAATTACGAGATCCATCCTACACCCGATCAAGAGGCTGCGACTCAGCCCTCGCAGGCAGGCAATGAGGAACAACAGGATAGGACGCTCTCACTGATTGACGCTTTTCTCGAGAGCACTCCCGATCCGTCAGCCAGGCAAGCCTCTACGACCAAGGCAAAAGTGCCCATAGACGCTACGACTGACTACATGGCCTATCTCATGCAGCAAGAGGATCAGCCAGAGCAGCCACCAACAGCGCCATCCACCCGTCAGGCCACGCTCTCCGGCAAGCTCCAGCTACAGGACAAGGAGGAGTATGAGACACCAGACGAAGAAGATGCGCCAAAAGAAGAATATTTCACCGAAACTTTGGCCAAAATATATATCAAACAGCAGAAATATGAGCGCGCCCTTGAAATTATACGCGCCTTAAGTGCTGATAATCCGAAAAAAAATAGTTACTTTGCAGACCAAATCAGATTTTTGGAAAAGCTCATTAAGATAAACAATAAAAGACAATAAATATATGTACAACGTACTCATCGTTTTGATTGTAATTGCCGCCATACTGATGACCCTTATCGTGCTCATTCAGGAGTCCAAAGGCGGTGGTCTCGCTTCTGGGTTTGCTGCTTCTAATTCCATCATGGGCGTACGCCGCACCACAGACTTGATTGAAAAGACTACATGGGGACTGGCCATCGCTATCGCCATCTTGAGTGTAGCAGCATCCTACGCTCTGCCTTCTGCCTCAGACCAGGCATCTGTAGTCATGCAGCAAGGAGCCAATCTTCCCACAATGCCGGTCAACAATGCCGGACAAGTTCCGAGCGCTGCACAGCAGGCACAGCCCGCTCAAGGAGCCGCAGCCACACAGGGCGCACAAGCTCCAGCACAGGGTGCCGAGACACCTGCAGCCAACTAAATTCCCAGTCTGAAACAAGTATCTGCAAGGCCATAGTAACCGGAGGCCATCTACCCGACAAGGGAGAGAGGTCTCCGGTTGCCGTTTTGATATACGCAGTATAGCCTTTGAGCCCTCTATATCAGAGTGTGGCAAGGCCGACATCCTCCCTCTCATGCGCAAAACATTATATGCCGTCCCGTACGCTTACATATAATGTATGGGCCCAAGCTGACGCCTACACCTTCCGAAATCATAAACCCGTGGTAGTTTAAGGGATTCTATCATTTTTCGACTATCTTTGCAAGTGCAAGATTCAACATTTCAAAACAGTATACTGCAATGAGAAGCATCAGCCTCATCCTGATAAGTATCATTCTCTGTGCCGGTCAGGCCACATACGCACGCCCCACAACAAGGCCGATTCACAACTATCCCTTCACCCCTGTGCCCTTCACGGCGGTACATATTGATGGAGGATTCTGGTCTCCGCGGCTCGAGACCAACCGCAAAGTGACCATACCCATAGCTTATCATCAGAGCGAGGCTACTGGACGTATATATCATTTCTGGCAGGCTGCTCACCCCAGCGACACTATCCATCCCAAAGGCTTACGTTATGACGACAGTGATGTCTACAAGATTATCGAGGGTGCTGCCTACTCTCTCCAAGTTCACAAGGACCGACAGCTCGAGCACATCACAGACAGCATCATAGACCTCATCGCCGGCGCACAGGAACCTGACGGCTATATCTACACATTTCGCACGATGAATCCCAAGCAGCAGACTGACAAATCTGCAGGACCCAGTCGCTGGACCTATGTAGAAAGCCACGGCCAGAGCCATGAGCTCTACAATATGGGACATCTCATCGAAGCCAGCATAGCCTACTGGCATGCGACAGGCAAACGCAAGCTCCTGGATGTTGCCATCAAGGCTGCTGACTGCATCTGTAAGGCAATCGGCCCCGATGGACTTCATATAGTACCAGGTCATGAGGAGATAGAACTGGCGCTCTGCAAGCTCTATCTCGCGACCGGTAATGTAAAATATCTGAACGAGGCCCAATTTTTTATTGATATGCGCGGCAAGACCAGCGTTCGCAGTCAATACAATCAGTCTGACAAGCCTATTACTGAGCAGTATGCAGCAGAAGGACACGCTGTACGTGCCTGTTATCTCTATTGTGGCATTGCAGATGTCGGAGCACTTACCGGCCAGCAGGCTTATATCAACGCCATTGACACAATCTGGCAAGATATCGTGAGCCACCGTCTGTATCTCAACGGAGGTATCGGCAGTATGCGCAGTGGTGAGGCATTCGGAGCGCCCTACTATCTCCCCAATGCCTCAGCCTACAATGAGACATGTGCCTCCATTGCCCTCACATTTCTCAATCAGCGACTCTTTCTCCTCCACGGAGAGAGCAAATACATCGATGTCTTGGAGCGCACGCTCTACAACGGACTCCTAGCAGGCGTTTCTTTGAGCGGAGATCACTTCTTCTACCCCAATCCACTGGCGGCTGACGGGACGTATACCCGTAGCCAATGGTTTGGTACGGCTTGCTGTCCGAGCAACATCTGCCGTTTTATCCCCTCACTACCCGGCTATATCTATGCTGTCAGAGGCCGCGACGTATATATCAACCTCTTTATGGACAACAAGGCCGACCTCTCCGTTGCAGGCCGTTCTCTCAGCCTCACACAGCAGACCCGCTATCCCTGGGACGGCGATGTACTCCTTACAATAGGCCGTAATCGGATCGGCACATTTTCCCTAAAGATACGTATTCCGGGATGGATGCAGGACAAGCCCGTACCAAGCGATCTTTACGCCTATGCAGATGGCCTCCATCCCCAATACACAATCTGTGTCAACGGCAAGCCCGTACTCTCTAGTCTTGACAAGGGATACTTTGCCATAAGCCGCAAATGGAAATCAGGCGACCAAGTGCGCATCCACTTTGACATGCCTGTGCGCAAAGTCATGGCCAACACGCGCGTAGCCGAGGATGCTGGTCTCGCAGCATATGAGAGAGGGCCTATCGTCTATTGTGCTGAGAGCGTAGACAATGTTATGGACTTCAACGCGCTACTCTTGCCACGCCATCCCCTATGGAAGATTGACCATTTAAGCGACAAGCTCGGCGGTATCGATCAACTGGAGGCTGACGCCCAGCTCCTGAACTATAGCAGTGAGGGACTTGTCGAGACAAGCGCTGCCTGTCTGACGCTCATCCCCTACTACGCCTGGGCTAACCGAGACAAGAGCAAGATGGCAGTCTGGTTACCACAGAGTGTAAGTCGAGTAATTCCTATCCAGGAGTGAAAAAGCACTCTTTGGTGGGCTGCAAGACATCTTCATCGCTCCATCAAAACGGAAGCGGTCGCCTTCTCAAAAGAGACATCTCTTCCTTAACATCTACTTTTCCTACTATAAAAACAAGAGATACCAAGCCTCAGCTATTGCTGCTCGACTTGGTATCTCCTTTATCAGTTGATGAAATGACCAACGTCAATTATTGTTCATCTCAATCGGCTTAAAAGCCCTTCGATCATACCGTTTGGACCATCCGATATTGTAATTAAAAGGTATCCCGTCAATATAGAGATAATTTCCACTGAAGTAGTATGGCCAACTGTCCTGTGCCAGATCTGAGTAATACGAGACATAAATGTATCGGCGGTCGGCATCCCAGTCGAAGCTCTCATGATATGAATTGTAGTTGTCGGATAAACTGCTCTCGTAAATACGTTCTTCACGTGACCCCGTTCCATCATCATAGAAGTCGAGAATAAAGATATCATTGGGATCGTCTTGTGATATCCATTCGCCCACCAATCTGCTACGGATATGCCGTTGGTCATCGTCATCGCAAGAGCCAAGCGTCAGTGTCAGCATCAGTAGAGATGCCAAAAGAGTTATTGGGAACAAAAAACGCTTCATATTATTAATCTATCTAATCTTAATTCCGCAACCTAATGCATTGGCTCCTTTTACGAGTCTTTGATCAGCAACAAGTTGCTCAGGATCTTTCTATGTCGGATTTTCCCTAATTCTCGTGGTATAACAGCATGCAATTAATACACGACATGACAAAAATAACAATAAAAACTGAATATCCGGCGTCTCTTGGAGAAATTTTCTTATTACAGAGTATTTTCTCGCCAATTGGCCCCATCAGCAATATTCTTGGGCACTGCTCCGAGGCCCCTGGGGGTAGTACAGGGCAGTCACTCGCCCTCTTATGTACATCTATTTCTTCAGAAATATAACGATAGCTCTTCCTCCCGCTGTAATATTTCCGTTATTCCACTGCGTCTTATGTAGAAAGCGACATACCACAAGGGGCTGCAAACATAAATTTACTCTATCCAGACAATCTGTACGAGAAATGATTCTGTTGGCAAGAAGCATTTCTCTCATAGCAGGAAGATATTATCCCGCTATACGGTTTGCAGGTATAGGAATAAGCAACTAGAAATTCCAGCCAAAGTCAATATAGAAATTGATCTTCTTGGTTTGCGTCGAATAGCCTCCCATTATCTTGAGGGGCCCTAAGAAGCTGTTCATACCGGCTCCTAACGTGAGTCCCCACAGATAGCGGCCGCGCAATATAGAGTAGGCCTCATCGCTCAACATGCCGATTGCAGTGCCTGCCCATACGTAGTACTTCTGTCCTATCCGCTCACGGATCCGAGCGGAAACATTGATATTGTTTGGCTCAACGATTTCCATATTACCGATACCGGGAAAAGGCAACTGTGCACTCATATAGTGACCTGGATCGGGGCCGCCAAGTACATTGGACAAAACATACCAATAGTTTTTGCCAAAAATGTGTCGTCCAGAAACTGTAGGTATCAGACGCAGACGCTCACTTGCCAGCGGAATGACACGTTGGAGATAGTACTCCAACGTATGAAAGGGTCTGTGACTGCCGGAATGAATAAGGAAACGGTCACTATGAAGTCCATAGTCCACCATAAAGTGGCTGCCACAATTGGGGAAAGGCATCCTATCATAAGAGTCGTAATCTATACGTGCCATGGCATTAAAAGATTGAGTAGATCTTACACCACGCAAAATAGCTTTGCTACTTAGGACATCACGAAATGTATAATATGAGTAGTCGTATCCAAGTCTCATTCTCAGATTCCGTATCATTTCATTTTGGAAGAGGAGTGCCACCTTGTTGAGCGTGTAGACTACATTGTAGGCTCGGTTACCATGCTCATAGGCATTGATATCGTTGTACTCGAATCTGTAGTAGATACTCGCATTCTTTTTCCGATCAGCTCCGAGTGTATAGCGCGCCTGTCCATAGGAGCGTTTGCCTAGTCGTGCCATAAGCCCGATCGTCTGCGGCAAAGAAGTATTTAAGTGGTATCTGATCCCCAGCAAGAGTGATGCAATCTCCTCATTGTCAAGACGCGCGCCAAGTCGCATACCGATTTTTTTCTTTTCGCCCACATTAAAGACAAGCTTATAGCCGTCCTCTCGTTTGTCAAGACGATAGGTCACGTCGGTATAGGACATTTCATCGACAATCTTGCGCTCTACATCCTCGATTTGCTCAAAGGAGAGTACCGTAGTCGTATCCAGATGGCAGTACTTGCGGATTTGCCTTGCCTCATCCTCATTTACGCCATCCAATTGGAGAGATGCAAGACGAAAAACTTCGTCAGACGGAGGCGACGTGAGTATCCGACGGGGCATAGCCTCACCCCCGATTTTTGGCTTAAGTGCCCGTATTTCGGCTTCATGGGCTTGCGCCGTCTCTGTGCCATAGCGAATAAGTGAGTCAACAGCTGCTGGCGTGAAATCGGCTACGGCCAAGCCGCGGGTGTCAACGTGAAGCACAAGATCGCAAATCGCTTGATTGTCACTGAGCTTCTTGCGTGTCTCCACATTGACTATATTATTGAGTATCTGACCTACTGAAGACATATCCGAAGCTGTAACCTTCTTATTCTGAAATACTACTCCTATCAGCACGTCTGCTCCCATCGCCTTTGCCACGTCAGCTGGAAAATTGTTGACCAAGCCACCGTCGACAAGCACTATACTGTCGATACGTACCGGGCTAAAGGCTCCGGGGATAGCCATACTGGCGCGCATAGCCTGGGCCAAAACACCACTATGAAAGACATACTCGCTGCCATTTACGGCATTGGTGGCTACACAGGCGAAAGGCGTAGTCAGAGAGTCAAAGTCTACTGCTTGATGGTAGCCTATAGTGAGCTTCTTGAACATTTTGTCCAAGTTTCGGCCGCTCATAATACCTTGCGGCAAGGATCCTTTCAGATTTTTGCCAAAATTGAGGGAGTACAGGTATCGGGCATCATCCTCGCGCTCAGACAGTGTCTGTTCCGAACGGGCTGTTTTGTCTGTCAGCAGTGTTGTCCAGTCTTGTGCCCTCACAAGGCTGTCGAGCTGGTCAGGAGAATAGCCGATGGCATAGAGCCCGCCAATGATAGAGCCCATGCTTGTACCGACTATATAGTCTATGGGTATGCCGTTTTGCTCAAGTACCTTGAGTACCCCAATATGTGCCATCCCCTTGGCGCCGCCTCCACTCAACACAACGCCGACCTTGAGCCGACTGTATGAGGGTATGACGGAGAGCGTCAGCATCAGCAGGCTAACGATTGCCGTTCTGATATATATGGGAATAGGTCTTTTCATAACACGCCCGATTAGGGATCATCTACTATCAGTTCGCTCTCCTGTTAGACCTAACAAAGCAGAGGGCAGCTGCTCGATATCCGTAATGATAGCGTCAGGTAGTTTTTCATCATGCTGCTTGGGCTTCCACTCCTCGCCTTTGAGCCAAATTGTATGACATCCTGCGCTGTGAGAGGACTCAATATCCTTGTCAAAGCTATCTCCCACGGCACACACCTCGCCAGCCGGCAGTCCAAGAGCCTCAACGCCCATCTTCCATATAGCTGGATCTGGTTTGCGCACGCCGACTACTGCCGACTCCACAATATGTTCAAAGTACCGGTCAAGGCCAAAGTCGCGCAAGACGGCATGCATATTGCCGTAGAAGTTGGTTACCATCACCATATGATACTTCTTGCACAACTGCTCAAGCACCTTTGAGACCTTACGAGTTTCCTTACGTGCATACTGGTAGCAGTAAGCAGCCACCTCCTCCGCCTTGTCTACCCATGCGCCTCCTTTTGTCTCTTCAAGATGGCGCAATTCGATCCTCACCTTCTTATCCAACAAGGTATGAAAATCATCCTCCGGCAGCACCACCGGATGGGCAGCAAGATAGCGCTCTGCGTATACATATGCCTCTCGGAAATCTTTTTCACTTACCGGCACCTTTGCAGCCTGATATCCTTCCCAGATCACATTGGCCCAGTGGCGGCCTCCTGAGTCAATTGTGCCGCCATAATCAAGTAGGAGTCCGCGTATGCATATTCCTCCATCCGTCTTCTCCAGTCCAGCCTTGGTCGCAACTAGCGTGCTTCCCGTCTGGGCAAGCTCGTGTCTTGCCTCGGCTTGATCCGGTAGCGCTCCTAATGTATCGGCATTTGTCTGTGCAGCATCTGATTTGCTTGGATTCTTAAGGTTGCCCACCTTCATTAGGGCTACACCTATCATAATCCATATCAGTTCTCTGACTCGCGTGATGAGACTGGCATATACGCCGAAAGCTCCGGAAAGCGACAGCCCACTTACTGCCAGGGCAAATCCTCCTTCCCGAGCGCCAAGCTGCATGGGCGAGAAGAAGAAGATATTGCTAAACAATGACGTAAATGCCATGATGAGGATACAGTCTACAAAGTTGACATGAGGAGTCAGAATCTTGAGGATAAAATATATCTCTGCACAAGTCAGGAAACGGGCGCCAAATTCAAAACAGAAGGACTTAATAAACGTCCGCGTGCCTTGTCCATGGAGCACAGAGATTTGTGAGTCGATCTTTTCCAAGTCCTCCCGCTTACGGGCGTAGAAATTCCGTGCCCAGTCTTTGATCCAAGGCAAACGCTGTAAGAGCGAAAAGGTCTTAACGACCATGCCACTGCGATAGCCTTTGAGGAAGAAATAAATAGCCAGCAGACAAAAGGCGCTAATCAGGGCCAACAAAAATCCCATCTCTACACTGACAGTATAGACAGCGATGTAGAGCAGCACAGAGGAGAGCCAGAAACATACGTGGGTGAATATATGCATCATCACATAGAGCACTACGCTCGACGTGGCGCGCTGTACGCCTAGCAGAGGCGCAAGTTCCATGATACGATAGGGCTCACCGCCCATCAAGCCTCCTGGGGTAGCATAGTTGAGAGCAAATCCGGAGATAGACAGCTTGTACACTCGCCAGAAGGAAACGGGTGTATCCGGGCCGCCGTGCTTGATCAAAGTGTACCAAGAGGCCGTATTGAGCAAGTAAATGAAGACCCAGACGCCCACGACTGCGAAAAACCAGTACCCAGCCTTCCTAATATTAACCCAAAGCTCAGCATAATCCATATCAAAGCTGAGCAGCATGATAACGATTGCCGCCAAGCCAAATATAATGAAGATGTTACGGTATTTCGACTTCATCTGATTAAGCTTTGTACTGCCCCTGTTGGAGCAACTCAAGGAAATGGGCACACATGGTCTCATGACGATGGCGCATGTACTCCGCCAGCAGCGTAAAGAGCGTCAGTTCCACCAGCAGATAGAGCCATGGGATATTGAGCAAGCATCCGATATAGAGCGTCAAGGCTCGGCAATTGAATGTCAGGATATTGGCGTACTTCATCAACGGAAGGCTCTCCTTGCGGAAGTCGGCGCAAAACTGATCGCTAACCTTGCCTTCTAGCTTTTCATTGATGTAGTGAAACAATGCCTGGAATTTTGGCGTCATACGTTCCTGACTGCGTGTATATCTCGCATATCCCCACAAGAAAGCACGCCACCAGAAGTTGCCTTTCTTTGGCGTCGCATTGCGTATCTCGGTCTGTTTGGCAGAAGTGTCAAGTTCGCTGCTTGCGCCTTTGAGGAAATACATGTGTATGTTGCGGTAATAGTCTGCAAGCTGGCACTGGCGAGAGTGCATCAGCGTGCCGCACACAATGGCAAGCACAAATATCCATATTCCCCACCGAATACTCGTAAAAGGAATAGGCTGGTCGTATAGGCGAAGGCATATCGCTATGTAGATAACAAGAAACCACAAATCTCCTGCAAATCCATCAAGCATACGGCCCCATCTTGTCTTCTTACCCGTGAGTCTGGCCAGCTGGCCATCACAACTGTCGTAAAAATTTGCCCACATGAGCAGCAGCACTCCTATCACATTATGCAGCAAGTCAGGATAATAAAACATCAACCCGGCTGCCATGCCCAAAAAGATAGACAACACTGTCACAACATTGGGATGTACATTGAAATGATTGAAGAAGAGCGTCCACAGATAGCCGATAGGACGTGTGAAGTGCACATCCAGCCACTCCTCGGTGTCGCTGGATTTGTAAGTAGCCTTGATATCGTCTTTAGTGATTTCCATTTGCGTTTATTTGGAGCAGAATATAGTGGGCGATAGCCTCTGCCGCTTCATCGCTACAGCGGGAAAAGCTAGGCCAGTCGTTAAAGTCTATCATGTATATCTGACCCTCACTGTCCACAATGCAGTCTCCCCCATAGACAGGAGTATCTGACAGCACAGCCACACTGTCGGCCAATTGCTTGAGCCGATGTATATCAAACGGATACTGATGGGCATAGCCGTTGATGCGTTCCAAGCCAAACTTACCGTGTATCTGGCCCAGTGTAGGATAGTACCAATATATAAAAGGCGTGCCCGCCACACCATAATATTTGACTACGTCTCCCTTGACATGCTCCGATACAGTAGCCGACCGGATGCCTCTCTGCCGAAAACGCTCCCATGCCTCAGCAAGAGCCTTTGCATCATTTACAAAGCATACGTCATCTTTCTGTTGCGCCGAGGCGTCGCCTCGCTTGAGCCACAGCGGATAGTGTAAAGGGAAATCCGCAAGTCTCAGAATATCCATCTTGTCGGCATCAAGCAGGATGCTGGGGGGTATAGGCACGTCATGGTCTTGCATAAGCCGGGTGATAGTTGGACGCAAACAGTTGCGTACGCCCCGGGGGCTGTTGATGACAAGTATTCCTCGGCTTTCCAGATGATCAAGCACGCTCAGTGTACGCGGGCTGCGGGCCATTGTAAAGACAGCATCCGGTTTGTCGCCGTTCGACACACATATAGAAGCAATCCCATCGACATCCTTTTCATCCAAGAGAGAGGTCTCGCAGTCATGTAAGCGTAAGCATGCAGCCACCTTGCTTATGATTGTGAGATCATCGGAGTTTGGAGAAAATTCCGCTGCTCTGGTGATACCGTATGCCTTATACACCATTTACTTGGAAGTTAAGAATTGCTCCGCCTTACGGATATCCTCTGCATGGTCCACATCAAGTATCTTGGGGAAGGCATAAGCCTGTAGGCGAATACCGTCCGTGACGAGTTGGCGCTGAAAATTGCGCATGCGGCTTTGCCCCTCATCGATACACTTTCGCAGCGTGTCCAGAGCCTTAGGCTTGAGCGCATAAATACCACCTGATATGTATCTGCAATCTCGCTTGTCGTCATAAAAGCCCGTGATCCGCATCTCCATGTCCGTCCCCACGTAGAGAGGTTTTTCGTCATCGATATAGTCTGTCACGGCCATCATGCCGTCCACGTCAGACTTGCTGAATGTGGCCACGTATTTGGCGAAGTCATCTTCTCTAAAGATAGTGTCTACTGTGGTCAGGCAAAAGGGAGCATCCGTCAGCATCGGACTAATCTCGTAGAAGCTGTGCATCGAGCTGGGCGTGGACTTGACTACCAGCCTGAGGGGGCACGCTGTACCCTTGGTCTTCTCAGCTATCTTGCTTACATGCGCCACGACTTCCGGCATACGAGCGTTGACGATGGTCACAATCTCTGTAGCCCCCTGATCTCTGAAGATTCGTATTAGGCGATCGATCATCGGTTCGCCGCAGAGCCGTACCAAGGGTTTGTCTTCGTGTACGCCCTCCTCCTTGAGTCGGGATCCTTCTCCGGCTGCAATGATTGCAAACTTCATCCCTATCTGGTCTTATACCTGAAGTGTCTCTTCGCGGCGTGAGCCACGGTTCTCGTGTTCTCTAAGCTCTTGGATTTTCATCGGATTGGCATAGGCCTCGCGGTCATGCTGTCGATTGATCCACACGTCTATAGCCACGTAGACAGCCTGGCGGAAAGAGTTTTCATCGGCCTCGCCTTTTCCGGCAATGTCATAAGCAGTGCCATGATCAGGTGAAGTACGGACTATAGGCAGACCGGCAGTAAAGTTGACGCCGTCCTCGCCACTCAAGGCCTTGAAGGGAGCCAAGCCCTGGTCATGGTACATCGCCAAGACGCCGTCAAAACGGCTGTACAATCCGGCGCCAAAGAATCCATCGGCAGCATAGGGGCCGAAGCACTTGACTCCTCTGCCCTGCATCTCTGCGATAGCGGGCTGGATGACTTCCTCTTCTTCCTTGCCCAGCAGTCCTCCATCGCCGGCATGAGGATTAAGCGAGAGTACGGCTATGCGTGGCATCGATATCGTAAAGTCTTGGTTCAGGGACTTATTAAATATCTCGATCTTGCGCTCCACCCGCTCCTTGGTTATGGCCTTCGCGATCTCACTTACGGGCAAATGAGTGGTGACAAGCGCGACTTTGGTTACTGGACTCATCAAGATCATCAGTGCCTCCTTTCCCTCGCCGAGCTCATGCTGGAGGTATTCGGTATGGCCGGTAAACTCAAATTCGTCGCTGTGTATCTGATTTTTGTTGATTGGAGCTGTAACCAACACGTCAATATTCCCTTGCTTCATATCCTCGACTGCACGCTGCAGGGCAACGAGAGCAGCATGTCCGCTCTCCGCGGAGCCGTATCCAGGAGAAATCTTGATATCCTCATCCGAGCAGTTGATAAGATTGAGTCTACCCGGCTGCGCCTCTGCTGGGCTCTGGACGACAGTGAAGTTGGTCGCCAGCCCAAGCTGATTGCGATAAAACAGAGCTGCGCGCGACATGCCATATACAACGGGGATACACATATCGCACATGGTCTGATCTGCAAAGGTCTTAAGTATGATTTCATATCCGACACCTGCCAAGTCACCTTGAGTAATGCCGACTCTTATCAATTTTTTTTCCATTTGTATGTATACAATCTTAGATTCGCACTTTTAAGGGTGTAAAATTACTATTTTTTTGCGAGGTGCCGGCCTGCAGAGGCAAAAGTTTCTATTTCTCCTCTCTTTTCCTCTCCTTCTTAGCTGTCGTCAGCAATCCACAGGCCGCCATGATATCCTGTCCCCGTGACGCTCTGATAGTCGTGTATACGCCATGCTGGGTGAGATAGTCGCGCATCGTCTTCATATGGTCAATCGTCGCGGGCTTAAAGTGAGAGTCAGGTATCGAGTGAAAGGGAATCAAGTTGACCCGACAGTCAAGCCCGTCCAGCAGACGGAGGATTGCATCACAGTGGCGGCGGCTGTCATTGAGGCCCGCAAAGACTATGTATTCAAAGGAGAGACGTCGCTGGTGTGACCCTTGCCGCAGTTCGCCCCGCTCCAGATTGCGGCAAAAGTCATACTGTCTCAGCTGTTGTATCGTCTCCGTTATGGGCCACGCCTTCTCAGCAGGCATCCACTCAATCCGCTCCTCCGGCAGCGCAAAATGGAGGCTGATGGCCAGATTGCAGTCTACCTCCTCGAGGAAGCGCTTCAGTCCTCTCGTATCGCCTACGGTAGACACTGTGATGCGCTTGGGGCTCCATGCCATGCCGTAGGGAGCCATCAGCAAGTGACAGGCCTTGATTACCGCGTCAATATTGTCCAAGGGCTCGCCTTGTCCCATAAATACGATGTTGGTCAGTTTGTCCCATTCGGGCAGGGCGTATATCTGATTGAGAATATCGCCAGTCGTCAGTTGGGCTTCAAAGCCCTGACGGCCCGTCATACAAAAGCGACAGCCCATCTTGCATCCCACCTGCGACGAGACGCAGAGCGTAGCCCTGTCCTCGGTCGGTATATATACGGTCTCGACCAGTTTGCCTTGGGCCGTAGGAAAGAGATACTTAATCGTGCCGTCCTTAGACGTCATCTGCTCGATCGGCTTGCGCCGCCCAATCTCAAAGCGAGCTTCGAGCTTGTCTCTGGCCGCCTTGGAAAGATTAGTCATCTCGCTGATATCAAATATCTGCTTGCCATATAGCCACTGCGCCATCTGACGGCCGGCAAACTTAGGCAAGTCCAACTGTGCCGCCACGTCTTGCAGTTCCTCGAGCGTCAGCCCGCTGAGCAATACTTTTTCCATTGCTGTACCTTGTCTCTTAATGTCTCGTTAATAAATGGTATCCCTTCGTCATGATACCCCCGTTTAGCACCCCTCCATCGGCAGCTGAGCCGCCTGCCACGGAGTACCGCCGTAAAGGGCGTCGAGCAAGTGCAAAGCGGTAGGCGTTTTGAATATATTGGCGCGGACCTGATTGACCGCCTCTTGGGAAAGCCCGTCTTCATATATATTGACGAGCCAATCAGCCTCGACCAGAATCTGATAGTCCAGCCCGTCGATATGACTGTAAGTGTGGTGATGGCCAACGAGGTAGCATATGCGGTCTATCTCCTCCGAGGTGTATCCACCAACCCGCTTCAGCAGCAGACGCGCTTCACCCGGACCTTCTTTTTCCTGGTACTTGCCATTTGAACTGCCATACTTGCGCTCGCTCAGGTGGATGCCTATATCGTGTACCACAGCCGCGGCCTCCGCTACCTCGAGCGTAGCCTCGTCCAGATTCTCCAGCCTGCCTATTGTGGCGACAAGGTCGTGCACCTTAAGCAGATGATGGATACGCATAGCGTCTCCCCGATCATACTCTATCATTGCCTTCATGAGGCGTGCCACTCTTGTTTTCATCAGTATCTCTTATTCCTTTTTATAGACTGCAAAGTTCGCAAGAAAAAGTCATACTCTAGCTATTTTCCTCGCCTATTTCGTCTTGTCGGCATATCTTCCGCGCAGCCCCGAGGGGAGAACGAATCTTTGTCCTCTGCTTGCCTTTTTTATCACCAAGGACGGCAATCGGTCGTCTGCAACCAATCCGACGTATTTTCTGACCCGGTCACAAGGAGGTAATATCGCTTGGCGTGGCCCATACGTCCATCATCTTCTTACGAGATACTGCTCCAGCGCAATAGCGATACGGGCACAGGCCTCAGCATCAGCCAGCGCGTGATGATGGTGGCGCATATCGTAGCCACAGGCGGCCGCCACGGTCTGCAGCTGATGATTGGGCAGTCGGCGCCCAAAGGCCCTACGCGAGGCTTGAAGCGTATCGTACCACTCATACCTCGGACTTCCCATCCCGTAAATTTCAAATGCAGCCTCCAGACAGCCCCTGTCAAAGCGCGCATTGTGGGCTACAAGTGGCAGACCACCAATCCGATGGTCCGCGCGCTCCCATACTTCGGCAAAGCTGGGAGCTTCCACCGTATCCTCCAGTGTCAAGCCGTGGACCCGCGTGCAGAAATATGAGTAGTATTCCGGCTCGGGACAGATGAGACTGTAGTAGCGGTCTGCTATCTCCCCTTGGCGCACCACGACAAGCCCCACGCTGCATACACTGCTGGGACACTGGTTGGCTGTCTCAAAGTCAATCGCTGCAAAGTCCATACTTTGATAGATAATAGGCCGTCTTGTCTGGGCCCAAACGAATACAAAAATACCGATTTTCACGAAAGTTCGGCGGACAATACTACAGAAAATGGTCATCAAGCCTCGTGTCTGCGACACAAATTGACTGCACATTCCCTATTCTCTTCGCCAGAAATTGGAAAAAGCGAATTCAATTTTTATATAAAACTTTTTCTTCCCATTTCTCCATCCAAGGTATGCCAAATGAGAAATAAAGCGTCAAAAGAAGGCTTTCACAACTGACTGATTACTGATCTACCATATTTTAGTGACTATCTGCCAACAATATCGCTTCAAAACGACAACAACTCGCCTTCCAGTTTAAGCTAAGTTCAACCTAGTTTATTTAAACTACATCCGACCTTGTTACGCCCATATTGCGACTTGTTCTATTTTTGTCTCAATTTAGCGCTTCGAAAACAGTTTTTAATAAAAAACATTTTATTTTTCGATATCTCTTCGAAGATGCCCTATACATGACATGGCTCTAACAATATGCCGTTTCTGCATCACAGCCCGTGAAGTCCGATACCGTTCATCACAAGTCGGCAGAGAAGCTCTCGGTTCTCATTTTCCTCATACAGCGCGAAATATATCTCGTCAAGTCGTCATGGGATACGAGACTGAGACTGGCCACGCCCTGATAGGATAGCAACACCCTTATCAAGCCTCAGTACTACTGGTGTAACAAATTTTGTCAACAGAGGCACAGGACGACTTATGATTTGTAGTAATTTAAATTCGTCAATATGCGAATTTAGATTATCTTTGCGTGCGAAAAAGAGAGTTATGTCGGGCTCGTCTGACTACAAAATTGCAGCCAGCGTCAATTATTTGTGCATCAATGAAGAGCAAACCCTATTTGATTGATTTGCCCAAGATAAGGGACAATCGCGGCAACCTGTCTGTCATAGAGCAGATGAAGGATGCTCCTTTTGCCATTGCTCGTACGTACTGGATATACGACGTACCGGGCGGTGTGGAGCGGCGCGGGCACGGCTATCGACGCAACGAGGAGATCATCGTCGCCTTGTCGGGCAGTTTTGACCTCACCCTGACCGACGGTACCCACCACATGCACTATACGCTCAACCGTTCCTACTACGGTCTCTACGTGCCTGCAGGGTGGTGGCGCGCTCTAGATAATTTTTCGACCAACTCTGTTGCCCTCGTACTCGCTTCTACGCCTTACGCCCCCCATGACTACTTTTACAGACCCGACGGGAGCGACACGCCTGATTTGAGCGACGATACCCAAGCCCCAGCTAGGCCATCGCAGCCACCCTCCGGCCTTACGCTACAGGCAGGACGCGTCTGCCTGCCCAAGGTAGCCTTTCACGAAGGGAGCATAACGGCCATCAACAATCTGTGCGAATTGCCGTTTGCAACACGACGTGTATTTTATACCTACGACATACCTGGCGGTGTCAGCCGGGGAGCCCATTGCCACAAGCATTGTCACCAACTACTGGTCGCCGTAAGCGGCAGTTTTAGTGTCTTGCTCGATGATGGTAGCCGGCGCCAAGTCTTTACGCTCAACCGTCCGTGGGAAGGTCTTCTGGTCCCGGCAGGAATATGGAGCCAGGAGATAGACTTCTCCTCCGGATCTGTCTGTCTAGCCTTAGCTTCCGACCTATACGATGCAGGAGACTACATCAGTGATTACCAAGACTATACTGCCTATGTCGGTCAGAGAAAGGAGGCCTTGAGATGATATATTTCCAAGACCTCAGGATTTCCTACACTGAGGAGCTCAAGGCGGCAGCAGCACGTGTCATCGACAGCGGATGGTACCTCCTGGGGCAAGAGACCAGAACCTTTGAGCAACACTATGCCCACTATATCGGCACTTCCCAGTGTGTAGCCACAGGCAATGGCCTTGATGCGCTCACACTGATCTATCGTGCTTATCTACAGCTGGGCGTGATGAGCGAGGGGGACGAAGTCATTGTCCCCGCCAACACTTATATTGCCTCCATACTCGCAGTGACTGAAAATAGGCTACGCCCCGTTCTTGTCGAGCCCGACCCCGACACGCTCGAGATAGATTCCAGCCTCATTGAGGCGGCTATCACGCCCAAGACGCGCTCTATCCTCATTGTCCATCTCTATGGCCGTTGTGCTTACTGTCAGGAAATAGCTGATCTGTGCCGCAAGTATGGCCTCAAGCTCGTCGAGGACAATGCTCAGGCCCACGGCTGCGCTTACCAAGGCCATAAGACAGGCTCACTCGGCGACGCCGCAGGCCACAGTTTCTACCCCACAAAAAATCTAGGTGCACTCGGTGATGCCGGAGCCGTGACGACAGACGACAGACAATTGGCGGAGGTCATCAGAGCTCTGACCAACTACGGATCAACAGAGAAGTATGTCTTTCGCTACAAGGGCCGCAACAGCCGGATGGACGAGCTACAAGCTGCGATGCTCGATGTCAAGCTCTCTCATCTTGACGAAGCAACTACCCGCCGCCGTGCCATAGCCCATATGTATCTCCAGGGTATTCACAATCCCCTCGTCCGCCTGCCCAAGGTGACTGCAGAGGAGGAGAATGCCTGGCATATCTTCCCGATACTTACCCCTTATCGCGACCAGCTCCAAGCCTATCTCCGCTCACTCGGCATAGAGACGATGATACACTACCCTATCCCGCCTCACAAGCAAGAGGCCTACAGCGAGTGGGCCAACTTGCATCTGCCCATCACAGAGCAGATCCATCGCGAAGAACTGAGCTTGCCCATCTATCCGGCACTGACCGATACGGAGGCATCGTCTGTCATCAACGCCATTAACCTATTTAAGAATTAAGCACTATCTATATATGAGAAAAGTCGGTATCATCCTCCTCCTATTCTTGATCATCGAGTTTAGCTCTGGCCTTCTGATGTCCGCAGGCATCATGCTTTGCAACAAGCTCGGTATGGCAGTCACCGCCGGCGGGTGGTCGTTCGCCATCACCCTATTTGTCGTCAACCTGCTGATTTTGTTGGCCGTATACTTCTATCTCCGTATAGACGACAAGCGTCCTCTCGCCAATCATCTGGCCTTGCCCAGCTTTAAGGAAGCCATTCTCGCCATCCTATCTATGATCACGCTTAGCACAGCTATCAGTGGCATCTCCGAACTCCTCAAAGTGCCTGATATCATGCAGTCGCAGTTCGCCGACCTTATGAGCAATCCTCTTGGCATACTCGCCATCTGCCTCGTAGGTCCTATAGCGGAGGAAATGACCTTCAGACGCGGTATCATGGGGAGTCTGCTCGAGACAGAGCAATGGCGCAAATGGGCCCTGCTCATCTCTGCGGCAATATTTGGCATCATCCATTTCAATCCCGTCCAAGTGGTCTGCGCATTTACGCTCGGACTCTTCCTCGGATGGCTGTACATGAAGACGCACAGCCTCATACTGCCTATATTGGGCCATATCGTCAACAATTCGCTCGGCACCCTTCTCTCCCGCATCTATGGATACGACTCCACGATGCAAGACCAGTTAGGCGGACAGACCGCGCTCATCATCACGATTATCCTATGCATCGCTGTCACAGTGGCATTTATCTATATACTCAACAAGACATTGCGCCTGCACGCACCTCAAACAGCAGAAATAAAAGAATAAAATAAATATGAATACCAAACTTATCGACTGCTTCTTACCCGCCACCGACGAAGAAGCACTTTCCAAGACATTACAAAGCCTCGAGGGACAGCCACTTGTCAACCGCATCATCATACTGGGCGGCGAAGGCAAGAATACTCAACACCCCACACTCGGCATAGATACACTCAAGAGCAGCCAGACGATGAAGAAGGTTGCCCAGGAAGCCCAGGCGCCCTTCACCCTACTCTATCTCAAGGAGCAATATATGGAGATGGGACTCTACGCCCTGGAGCGCATGATGACAGTCGCCGAGGATACTCAAGCAGTCCTCATCTACGCTGACCACTATCAGATCTCAGCCAATGGCAAGCGCTCTGAGGCTCCCGTCATCGACTATCAGATGGGCAGCCTGCGCGATGATTTTGACTTTGGCTCAGTACTGATCTTCCGCACCTCTGCCCTCAAAGAAGCCGCTTCCCGCATGAAGAGAGACTACAAGGCTGCCGGCCTCTACGACCTGCGGCTCAAGTTGGCAGAAAAGGCCTCTTTTGTCCATATCAGTGAGCCTCTCTATTCAGAGGTCGAGCTCGACAACCGCAAATCAGGCGAGAAGCTCTTTGACTACGTGGACCCGCGCAACCGCGCTTCCCAGATAGAGATGGAACAAGCCTGCACAGAGTACCTCAAGGAAGTGGGCGGCTACCTCAAGCCCGAGTTTCCTCATATCCGCTTTGACCTGGAAGACTTTGAAGTCGAGGCCTCTGTCATGATACCTGTACGCAATCGTGTTAAGACCATACGTGACGCTATCCACAGCGCACTAAGCCAGAAGACAAACTTCAAGTACAACGTCTTCGTCGTCGAAAACGGCCCCGAATATCACTCTACCGACGGTACGACTGAGGCTATTGACGAAATAAAAGACGAGCGCCTCATCCACTTGATCCCGACCCGTCGCGACATAGGCGTAGGCGGTAGCTGGAATATGGCAATCCATCACCCCAAGTGCGGCAAATTTATCGTACAGCTTGACAGCGACGATGTCTATTCCGGCCCTGACACGCTGCAAAAGATGGTAGACGCCTTTTATGCCCAAGACTGCGCTATGGTCATCGGGTCTTATATGCTCACAGATATCGACCTTAACATGCTACCTCCCGGCAAGATTGACCACAAGGAGTGGACGCCTGAAAATGGACGCAACAATGCTCTCCGCATCAACGGACTGGGAGCTCCAAGAGCCTTTTATACCCCTGTAGTAAAAGAGATTCAGCTACCCAATGTCAACTACGGTGAGGACTATGCCCTGGGACTTGCCATCTCACGCCGTTACCAGATTGGCCGTGTCTATGACGTCGTATACAACTGCCGACGCTGGGATGACAACTCCGATGCTGCCCTCAGCATAGACAAGACCAATCGCTACAATCTCTATAAAGATCGCCTGCGTACTTTCGAGCTCCAGGCCCGCATTCAGCTTAATAAAAAGCAATAGCGTTTCCTCCCCCTTACGACATGGACTCAACATACTGGAAATCAAACCATAAAGTCAGCGTGGGCATCATGGAGACTCAGATGCTCCATTTTATCCTCCACGGCAACTACCTTGTCGCCGGCAAGACAGTCACAGGACCACAGCAGGCGAGCTATGTTGACGGCACTGTCAGATGGGGCGAGACAGAGGTCAAGGAATTAACCTTCCAGGCGCAAGATGCAGACAGCACCTTCAGTCTTGAGGACGTCACCATCGGTAAACAATATCACTGGCAACGACAGGAAGAACAGACCTTCAGCGGCGACCTTCAACTGCTCGCGGCCGATGGCCAGTTGCACGCCATCAACTATATCGATATTGAGTCTTATCTGCTCAGTGTCATCAGCAGTGAAATGAAGGCCACAGCCAGTCTTGAGTTTCTCAAAGCCTCAGCCATTATCAGCCGCAGCTGGCTCCTCAAGCAGATAGAGCAGCGGATGCACCCTGCTTCCACTGATGACTTCTCGTCGCAAAAAGTGGATACGCCATCAATGCTCATCACCTGGAGCAACCGGCAGGACCACCAGCTCTTTGACGTGTGCGCCGACGACCACTGCCAGCGCTACCAAGGTCTCACCAAAGCCAGCAATCCCCATGTGGCACAGGCCATAGAGGAGACCCGTGGCCAAGTACTCGTCAGTCAGGGCGAAATATGTGATGCCCGATTTGCCAAGAGCTGCGGCGGCATCAGCGAGGAGTACGGCACCTGCTGGGAAGACCGTCAGGTAAGCTATCTGTCAGCCGTGAGCGATACTTGGCCAGAGGCACAGTCCCTTCCTGATTTGACCCAAGAGACAGAGGCCGAGAAATGGATACTCAGCAATCCGCCCGCTCTCTGCAATACATCAGACAAGGCCGTACTCAGCCAAGTCCTCAATGACTATGACCTCGAGACACAGGACTTCTACCGCTGGAAAGTCAGCTATACCCAAACCGAACTCTCCCAACTCATACGCCGCAAAACCGGCATCGACCACGGAGATATCATCGATCTTGTCCCCCTCAAGCGAGGCAAGAGCGGCCGCATCTGCCAAATCCGGGTGGTAGGCTCTCGCTGTACACGCAACTATGGTAAGGAACTCGAGATACGCCGCATCCTCTCCGAGACCCATCTCTACAGCAGCGCCTTTGTCATACGCAAGGGAGAGAGTGTCGACGGGGTACCCCAGACATTCGCCCTACAGGGTGCCGGCTGGGGACACGGCGCCGGCATGTGCCAGATAGGAGCGGCCGTCATGGGCAGCCAAGGATACTCTTACCGGCAGATTCTCCTCCACTACTATAAAGGAACCGAAATTGAGAAGCTCTACTAAGTCATCCCGTTATCGCAAAAGAAATAAGAAAATATCAAGATATGAAATTCTCCACGACACGCAACCCCTGGACTTGGATACCTACGCTCTACTTTGCAGAAGGTATCCCCTACGTCATGGTCATGACCATCAGCGTCATGATGTACAAGCGCCTGGGACTCAGCAATACAGATGTTGCCCTCTATACAAGCTGGCTCTACCTGCCATGGGTCATCAAACCTTTCTGGAGCCCCATAGTTGATCTCTTCCGCACCAAGAGATGGTGGATCTGGATGATGCAGTTTTTTGCCGGTGCCGGACTTGCAGGTGTTGCCTTCACCATTCAGGCACCCCATGCCGTGCAGTGGACACTTGCTTTCTTCTGGCTGGTAGCCTTCAGCAGCGCGACTCATGACATAGCAGCCGATGGCTTCTACATGATTGCCTTGGACAGCTATAAGCAGAGTCTTTTCGTCGGCATACGAAGCACCTTTTACCGCATCGCTACCATCGTCGGGCAAGGTCTGACCCTCATGCTCGCTGGCGCCCTTGAGACCTACTATCGCGAGACTACCAAGGCGTGGACGGTAACCATGGGGCTCGTAGCCATCATCTTCCTTTGCTTTGCCATCTATCACTTCTTTATCCTGCCCGCTCCCGTCCAGGACCACTCAACCGTACAACAAGGGAACCACGACTTCTTACGTGACTTCATCGATACCTTCAAGAGCTTTTTCCAGAAGCCAGGTGTATGGCTCGCCATCGCATTTATGCTTCTCTATCGCCTTCCCGAGGCTTTGCTGAGCAAAATATGCCAGCCCTTCCTCATCGATCCTATTGACAAGGGCGGACTTGGGCTGTCACTCTCTCAGGTGGGATTTGCCCAAGGGACAGTGGGCATCATCGGACTCACTATCGGCGGTATCATCGGCGGCATCATTACCACACGCGGTGGCCTCAAGAAGTGGCTATGGCCGATGGTCTGGGCTATTACAATCCCTGACCTCATTTACGTATTCCTCAGTATCACACAGACGTCCAATTTTCTCGTTATCTGCACCTGTATCTTCATCGAGCAGTTCGGATACGGATTTGGCTTCACCGCCTACATGCTCTATATGCTCTACTTCAGCCAAGGCAAGAGCGAAACCGCACATTACGCCATCTGCACCGCTTTCATGGCACTCAGTATGATGTTGCCTGGCATGGTAGCCGGATGGCTCGAAGATACCGTAGGATACATCAATTTCTTCATTATCGTCATGATCTGTTGCCTCTTCACTGTCGCCGTTGCCCGTCTGGTCAAGATAGACCCTAGCTTCGGCATCAAGAAGCAGGACAGTATCAGTAAAAATGAGTAAAAGCAACACTTAAAATCGACATAAGCAATCAAAAACCATTATAAATAATAAATATGAAATCGATCATCGCTGACGCAGGAGCGACCAAGACAGATTGGGTACTTGCTGAGAACGGGCGGATATTGGCACGCGTGTTTACGCTGGGCATCAACCCCTTCCATGAAGATGAGGCCGCTATCACCCGCATCGTAACCGAAGAACTGCTTCCAAATCTGCCCAAGGAAGCCGAAGGTGCCGACATCCACTTCTACGGAGCCGGATGTACCCCCGAAAAATGCATTTCAATGGAAGCCATCCTTCACAAGCTGTTTCCAAAGAGTCAGCACGTCACAGTACTGTCCGACCTATGGGGAGCCGCTCACGCACTCTGTCTCCATGAAGCCGGTATTGCTTGCATACTAGGCACCGGCTCCAACAGCTGCTACTACGATGGCAAACAAATTGTACTGAACACGCCGCCCCTGGGATACATTCTCGGTGACGAAGGCAGCGGCGCAGTGCTTGGCAAACTCTTTGTTGCCGATGTGCTCAAGGGCATCATGCCTCAAGACCTCGCCAAACAGTTCCTCTCGGAGAGCAGTCTCACCAAAGAGGTCATTCTCAACCACGTATACCGCGGAGAATTGCCTAGCCGTTTTCTCGCAAGTGTTGTACCCTTCATCAGCAAGATGCGTCATGTACAGGAAGTACACTACCTCGCCATACGCAACTTCCGCAATTTCTTCTCGCGCAATCTCAAGCCCTACGGACATTCGGACCTTCCGGTCAACTTCATCGGAGGCTTCGCCTATGGGTGGTCAGATGAACTCCATGAGGCTGCAGAACTCGAGGGTTTCCATATAGGCAACATCGAGAAGAGTCCTATCGACGGGCTTGTCGAATTTCACAGCAAATAGCTGACTGCTCCATCTGCCACTATGCAGTCATAGCGGCAGCGTATCACGCTAACTCTCCACTAACCGATAACAAGGTCGGACTTAGTTGAAGCTAAGTCCGACCTTGTCGTAAGTACATCCGACCTTGTGTGCCTAAGATCAAATTGTATGAGTACTCTACGTCTCTCTCCGGCAACTGCTCTATACAATCAGCAGGCCAATACTAGGCTTTTCATTCTGCACTCTTATCATGACAATGTAGTGCAAAGGCCTTTCGACTTATGCGTAAATAGGCAGTAAAGACCAGCAGAGTGGTCAGTAACCACGAGATCGGATAGACCCACATCAGTTGCTCATAGCCAGGAAACACAGGCATTACAAAAAATATCCAGACCAATCTGAAGACGCATGTTCCCAACACTGTCAACAAGGCCGGTTCAAGAGAATGCCCCAGACCGCGCATAGCCGATGCAGGTATCTCGTATCCAGCGGCCAGAGCTTGAAAGACGAGGACGATACACATACGCGCCTCCCCGTAGTGTATGACATCGGGATCCTTGGTAAAGATAGACATAAAGAAATCCTGACCCAATAGGAAGGTCATATTGGCCAACCAGCAACTCAGTGCGCCAAAAATCAGACAAATCTTAAATATCTTTTTGCAGCGATCTATCTTACCCGCGCCATAATTCTGCCCGATGAAAGTCACGGCAGCGCCACAAAAAGCGACCATCAAGAAGTAGCAGTAAGAGTCAAAGGTCTGCGCGACTGAGGCGCCGGCTACAGCAGCTGAGCCAAAAGTATTGATTCCCGTCTGTACAAAGATGTTGCTAAAGGAGAATACCATGCTTTGCAGCCCCGCAGGAAGACCAATCTGCAAGATGCGTTTCAGTTCTCGAGGAACAACATGTATACGTTTCACATCCAGTCTAAACGGCATTCTTTCCCGTCGCAGCAAGATGACAACAGATGTCGCAGAAAAGGCATTGGCAATATCTGTAGCGATGGCCACACCGGCGACACCAAGGTGAAAATTGATGACAAATACTAGATTGAGTATCGTATTGATAACTCCTGCAATCAGCAGGATGTATAGCGGCCGCTTGGTATCTCCCTTGCTGCGGAGGATGGAGGCGCCAAAATTGTATATCATAAAGAAGGGTGATCCCAGCAGGAAGATACGCAGATACACAATAGCGTCTGAGAGAATATTGGCAGGCGTTCCCATTGCCTGCAATACCAGAGGAGCTATGAGTTGCCCCACAATGAGCAGTATACCTCCGCTTGTCAGCGCTATCACACCAGTTGTAGCAATAGCATTGGACACACCCTTGTCATCGCGCTGTCCGATATGATTGGCTATGATCACATTAGTACCAATCGATATGCCGACAAAGAGATTAATCATCAGATTGATGAGAAAGGTATTGGCTCCCACGGCAGCCAAAGCCTCACTGCTGGCAAATCGGCCGACTACTGCGACATCGACGGAGTTGAAGAGCTGCTGCAAAATGCTGCTCGCTGCAAAGGGTATGGCAAACTTGATGATCTTCCCCAGCAACGGACCGTTGAGCATATCAACCTGATGAGCTGAAACAGAATCTGATGGCATTGATTATGGTTAGAAAGAGGTTTGTAGACTGCTACCGTTACTATATGACCGGTACTGTCATGCCCTCCTTGGCTGCAATAGTATTGGGAAAGACTTGGCGCGCTTCGTCAAGCAGGGGCTGTTCATCAAGATAGTGAGCAGAATAGTGCCCGATAAGTAGTTGGCCGACATGAGCATCGCGAGCGATGAGCGCGGCCTGATGTGCAGTGGAGTGATGAGTGTAGCGTGCACGCTCGATGCGATTTTCCAGAAAGGTCGCTTCATGGTATAGCAGATTGACTCCCCGCAAGTGGGGTACAAGATCAGGCTTATAAGCCGTATCCGAGCAATAGGCATAGCTCCGCGGAGGCGAAGACGGGCGAGTAAGGCGACTGTTGGGGATGATGGTACCGTCTGGCAACTTCCAGTCAGCACCCATCTTGATATTATTGATTTGCGAGATGGGAATTTCGTAATAGTCAATCATCTCCCGCACGATATGAGGAAGCGATGGCTTTTCGCGAAAAAGGAAGCCGCAACATGGTACCCTATGGTCGAGAGGCAACGTAGAGACAGTCATAGAACGGTCTTCGTAAATCACTTGAAATTGCTCCGTATCGAGAGGATGGAACTCGACCTTAAATTCTAGTCCCTGACAGAAGAAGTCTATCTGGCGCTCAAGCAGATCTCCATAGGCTGCAGGAGCATAAACATGGAGCGGTAACGTACGGCCGAGAAGCCCAAAGGTGGAGATAAGGCCGAGAAGCCCGAAACAGTGGTCACCGTGGAGATGGCTGATAAAAATGTTGCGGACACTCATAAACCGCACTTTGCTCTTGCGCAGCTGAAGCTGAGTACTCTCACCACAATCTACTATTGAAAGCTTATCTCTCACATTGACGACCTGTGAAGACGGATTATGGTTTAGTGTAGGTACCGCACTTCCACACCCCAGAATGGTTACTTCAAACTTTTCCATGACAAAGCATTTATCTACAAGCCTTCATAAAAATACTTCCAGAGAGGCGCTGCCATCAAAGCCTGTACGAACTGCCCTTGCTTGAGCATCTGCAAGACTTCGGATTTAGGCTTAAGGAAGTAGCTCAAGTTCTCAAATTCATCGAGAGACTGGCCAGAGACCTTGGTGACGCCCTTGGCTAGAAAAGTATGACAATAATTGTTAGACGTACTGGGATTGGGGCTCAAGACCATAAATTCGCGCCACTCTCCGCCTCCAAATCCAGTCTCCTCCCGCAGCTCCCGCTGAGCCGCATGAAGAGGTGTCTCGCCCTGCTCGACCACACCACCGCAGATCTCTGTGGAGACGATGCCTAGGGCGTGTCGATATTGCTTTTCCAGAATGAGTTGTCCATCGGTCGTTTCCGCGATGACATTGATCCAGTCGGGATACTCGAGGCAATAGTACGCATCGTTGATCTTGCCGTTGGGGAGCTGGACTTTGTCACGGCGTGCAGTAAGCCACGGAGTTCGGATGATATACTCACTGGAGAGCAACTTGTACTTCATGTCTTCGTCTGTATTCATAGGGCATTAGGATTAAAGTCTCGGTGATACACAAGCGGGAACAGGATATATACCCCTGCTCCCGCATGATAGATTTACTCTTGAGAGTTAAAGCAGTATATTACTTAGCTTCCTCTTCCGTTGTCTTAGGTTCCTCAGTTGCCCTTGGCTCTTCTGCAGCCTTAGGAGCAGAGGCCTTCTTAGCCTTAGGAGCCTTGGCAGACTTGCTCTCTGCGCTCTCCATCTTGGCCTTCAGCTCTGCAAGTGCGTCTATATCGCCAAGTGTAGTGGCTGCTGCCTGATTCTGAATCTCAGGAATGTCGTTGCGCTTGTTCTCCTTCGGCTTACGCTCAGGACGCTGCTCATCTTCGTATACACGGCTGTGAGAGAGGATAATGCGACGAGTTACCTTATTGAATTCAAGAACCTTGAAGGGCAACTTCTCGTTGAGCTTAGCTTTGGTCTTGTCCTCCTTGATGAGGTGCTTAGGTGTGGCAAAGCCATCGATACCGTACTCAAGCTGGATAAGGTCGCCATTGTCATGCTCCTCTACGATAGTTCCTTCGTGGATAGAGCCGACAGTAAATACTTTTTCAAATACATCCCAAGGATTTTCCTCGGTCTGCTTGTGACCAAGACTGAGGCGACGGTTCTCCTTGTCAATCTCGAGAACGATTACGTCGATGTCAGCACCTATCTGAGTGACTTCAGAGGGATGCTTTACCTTCTTGGTCCAGCTCAGGTCAGAGATGTGGATAAGTCCATCAACACCTTCCTCGAGCTCAACAAATACGCCGAAGTTGGTGAAGTTGCGAACCTTAGCAGTATGCTTGCTGCCGACAGGATACTTATCCTCGATATTCTTCCAGGGATCTTCGGTAAGCTGCTTAACGCCGAGAGACATCTTGCGCTGCTCACGGTCAAGTGTCAGTATAACTGCATCTACCTCATCACCTACCTTCATAAAGTCCTGAGCGCTGCGCAGGTGGCTGCTCCAGCTCATCTCGCTGACATGAATCAGACCTTCTACACCGGGAGCAACTTCTACAAATGCTCCGTAGTCGGTCATGACGACTACCTTGCCGTGTACCTTGTCACCAACCTTGAGGTTAGGATCAAGTGCATCCCAAGGATGCGGAGTCAGCTGCTTAAGACCGAGCTGAATACGCTTCTTCTCATCGTCGAAGTCGAGAATAACGACCTTAATCTTCTGGTCGAGCTCGACAATCTCGTGGGGATCGTTGACTCGACCCCAAGAGAGATCTGTAATATGAATGAGTCCGTCGACGCCACCCAGGTCAACGAAGACACCATAGGTGGTGATATTCTTGACAGTTCCCTCGAGAATTTGTCCCTTCTCGAGCTTGCTGATGATTTCCTTCTTCTGCTGCTCAATCTCGGCCTCGATGAGAGCCTTGTGAGAAACGACTACATTCTTGTACTCCTGATTGATCTTGATGACCTGGAACTCCATCGTCTTGCCGACGAAGATATCGTAGTCACGGATGGGCTTAACGTCAATTTGGCTACCGGGCAGGAATGCTTCAATACCAAATACGTCGACTATCATACCGCCCTTTGTACGGAACTTAACAAAGCCCTTAACCACTTCCTTGGTCTCAAGTGCCTTGTTGATCTTATCCCAGCCCTCTTTAGCGCGGGCCTTACGATGTGACAGCAAGAGCTGTCCCTTCTTGTCTTCTTCCTTTTCGATGTAGACCTCTACTTTGTCTCCGACTTTGAGGTCTGGATTGTAGCGGAACTCGTTGGCGCTGATTACACCGTCTGACTTGTAGCCGATGTCCACGAGTACTTCACGCTTGTTGATTGCAATAACAGTGCCTTCCACTACCTCGTGTTCGGCTACCTGAGCTAGGCTATCGCCATAGGCTTTTTCGATTTGTTCCTTCTCGCTCGCACTGGTGCTTTTGCCTTCATAGGCTTCCCAGTCAAAATCCTGGAGCGGCTGAACGTCTTTTAGATTACTCATTTTCTTTGAAATGGGTCTTTAGTTGGGTTAATTGATATAGTTAATAAATCTCGGCCTGCTTGCGCAAGCGGGTGCAAAGTTACCAATTTTGATTGATATACAACTTCTTTCCTCGTAATTTTCTTTTGTTGCAAGGGCCTTTTTTTTACAGAATTTTCTTATCTTCGCACCAGTTACGACAAAAGTCATCAAGATGGTTCGACATTTTTTCTCTATATGCCGTATTGGGAAGCCTGTTTGTTCTGGACTTCTAAACGATCGACGCCTATTTATCAGCCAGTTGGCTTTGGTTATGCTGTTCCTCACCTCTTGCGGCAACAAGCCTCAGCAGTCGGCTCCTATTGCTGATACTGCAGTCACCAAGGAGCAGCCCGCTCCTCCGGCTCCATCGACTGACTCAACACTTTACGGTATCGAGGGTGAGGATGGCATGAGTACTTTCACCATCATCACTAATGTCGGCGACACCATCAATCTCACTCGCACCTCTATTAATGGTACGGACGGACAACTCAGCGGTGAAAAGAATCAGGGCGACAGTTTTGCCGTTACCACCACTGATCATGGGCAAGCTCTCCGCACGGCAATCAACCTTACCCAGCTCAAACAATTTACTAAGCGCTACCGCATCCACAATGGGCACCTTTACCTCCCGACCCCCAGGGGCAAATACGAACGTGTCAATATCGACTGGCTTGATTCCGACTCTTTGGTCGTCAGTTCGCCCAAAGGCCGTCATCACTTTGACCCACAAAATGTCAAAGACCTCAATGCGGGTAAGATTAAGTAGCTTTTAGTCCTCCACAGCCCCTAACCTCTCCGTAGTATCGGCCTGACATTGCCCCTTCGGTCTGCTCAGCTGCCCTCTATGCCCATACGCCTGCCCGTGGCTTCAGCCCCTTCGGATCATCGTTTGATCGATCCATCGCCTTCTTGGGACTCAGAGGCTAGAGATAGAGGAGAAATATGATTTTATTCACGCTCTCTCGACACTACGGTCTAATCTGATCAAAAAACAGGAAGAGCGAAAGGCCCCCTAACTCTTTCGTAATGATGGGAACGCATTGCGTGTATTAAAAAAACGGATATTAGAGTCAACACCTATCGGTAAGACCTCGTCAACTCGCCTTTCTATTTAAACTACATCAGACTTTATTTAAACTACATCCGACCTTGTTCTCATCACAGCTACCCCTTCGAAACTAGGACGCCGTTTTATCGCTGCAGAGAAGATATTTTGCCTCCGAAACAGACCTTTCATTAAACTAAAGGAACTTTTATTCTGAGGCTTCCAGATAAATCCAACGCATGATAAGGTCTGCTTTCATCTCCAGTCTCCTTGCTGTACATCTTCAGCGACCGCGCTTAGAGAGTAGGGGTTACCGGATAGATTTCCAGCATTCAGCCGCATTCCTCTGCCTGTGCTGTATTAGCGGTAATCTTCTTCAGCAGAATTCCTCTCCTATCTGACAAAAGCCAAAGAGCTAATCCATTCGACATCAAAGCTTCATCCTTTAGCTCAGCAAAAAGGGCTGGTAAGCTCATACGGCCAAAGGAAGGCATGATTTGACGCTATGCCAGATTATTCATCACTCATTCTCACAGCGTTCTCAGATTCTCAGGCAATTTGGGCATAGCTCCCTTTTGCGTACAGACGAAGGCGCTGACTTTTACGGCACACTCGTGAGCTTCTCTTATCGTCTTTCCGGAAAGTAAGCATGCCGTAAAGGCTCCCGTGAAGGAGTCACCGGCTCCTACCGTATCAGCGACCTCCACCTTCGGCGTGGACATGAAGCTCGTCTCCCCATCAGGCATAAAGACATAGCTACCATTGGTTCCACAAGTCAGTACCACCATCTTGAAGTGGTAACGGCGTAACAGGAGGCGACACTTCTCGTTCATATCAAGGCCGGGATAGTCAAACATGCGGCTGACTGTGACAAGTTCCTCGTCATTAATCTTCAGGATATCGGCCAGCAGCATATTTTCGTGCAGGATTTCCTTGTTGTAAAAGTTGCCACGCAGGTTGATGTCGAAGATCTTAAGGCAATCAGCAGGCGTAGCATCAAGAAACTGTCGGATCGTCTTTCTCGATGACTCACTTCTCTGAGCCAATGAACCATAGCATACAGCCCGCGCTTGCTTTGCGACAGCCTCCATCTCCGGAGTGAAAGGGATATGGTCCCAGGCCACCTCAGGAGTAAAGGTATAGGTGGGAACTCCCTCTTCATCCAATGACACTTTCACCGTGCCTGTCGGATAAGATACTCGTGGAATGATATACTTCAGTCCATTGTTGTCAAATGTTTTCAGAGCTTGGTCGCCAAGCGCATCATTGCCCACGGCACTCACAGCTATGGCGTCAAATCCGAACTGACTCGCGTGGTAGGCAAAATTGGCCGGGGCGCCGCCAAGTTTTGCCCCTTCAGGAAGTACATCATATAGTACTTCGCCTAGACCTATAATTTGTCTTGTCATATCAATATTTTACTTTGTTTATAAACGTAAACAGATAAATCACGCCCAATGCCATGATAGCCACGGCACCTACTTGGCTGGCCACCGCATCGCTGGCAAAACCCATGAAAAGAGGAAAGACTGTGCCGCCGAAAAGTCCCATTATCATCAGCCCACTTACGGCATTCCGCTTTTCGGGCAAGTAAAGCAAGGCTTGTGAAAATATCATAGAGAATACGTTAGAGTTACCATATCCTACGCAGGCTATGCCACAGTAAAGCAACCACTTCGCCGTACTCTGGTCACCCGCAGCAGAAGCCGACAGCATGAGAATCATGCTCAGCGCCATGAGACAAATGGAGATAATAAAGAAAGTGCGGGTCTTGAGCACACGCAGGAAGAAAGACCCTGTGAGACAGCCGATAGTGCGGAAAAAGAAGTACAGGCTCCCGGCAAAAGCCGCATATTGCAAAGTCTGACCGGCATATTCCTGGAGCAACTTGGGAGCCGTGGCATTGGTGCCCACATCGATGCCCACGTGACACATGATGCCGAAGAAGCAGAGCAACACATACGAACTGCCAAGGAGTTTAAAAGTGTCTATATAGTCGCGGGCCACGGACTTCTGCTCTTCGACAGTCTCCTCGTCATGCTTTTCCTCCTGGATAGGTGTTATGGCAAGCAACAGTGAGGCCAAGATGCCGACAGCCATATATATGGGAAAGAGGATTCGCCAACCGAGACCCAAGTCAGGAATTGCCTTCAACGCTCCCCACGCCGCGATAATAGGCGCCATAAAGGACGCAATAGCCTTGACAAATTGACCAAAGGTCAGCGTAGAAGCCAAATGCCCACGGACAAGAGAAGAGACAAGCGGATTGAGCGATGTCTGCATCAGCGCATTGCCGATGCCAAGCAGGGAGAAGGCTATGAGGATGAGGGCAAAATTTTCCGTAAAGATGGGCAGCAGCAGTGACACAATTGTCACGATCAACGAGAGCAGTACTGTCTTCTTGCGGCCTATCTTGTTCATCAGCACACCCGTAGGCACTGAAAAAATAAGGAACCAAAAGAACACGAGCGAAGGCATCAGGTTGGCGATGGAGTCATTGAGCCCCAGATCTTCCTTCACAAAGTTGGATACAGTGCCCACTAGGTCAACAAAGCCCATAGCGAAGAAGCAGAACATCACGGAGACCATTGCAAATTTATTTGTATTATCTTTTCCCATTGCTTTGAATTTATATGTTTTCGTGTTAAATCCTACAGACCAGCATTTCGCTGGCCCTTGTCCAATATTTATTTTTATCTGTCGGCCGTTATTTCAAGGGATACACTTTAGCCTTACCTCCATTTACCGCCAGCCGGTTATAAGGCTCCGAAGGAAATACGAGGTTCGTCATCGCCATTTTCCCGTCAGCGTCAAAGACCTCGATACTACTCTTATCCACAAATATCTGTAACATTTTTATCTTTCCAAGAGTAGGCGCTTTGGTCAAGACAGGGAAATTGGCATTGAAAACAGTCAGCCCGCTCTTCGTCCGGTCCATGGCAAAAGTCTCGCTCTTGGCGTCATAAGTCATCGTGACACGCTCGTCCTTGCTGTTGGACAGCGTTATCACGGTCCTGCTGCGCGTCTGCACGTCAATACGACAAGCTGGCGTAACATGGCTCTGCGCCTTTTGGGAAAAAGCCATGATAGCCTCCGGCGATGGTTTCACACTGCAGTAGCCCGTTCCCTTATATTCAAAATATCCTAGGTCGCGGGGGATACCATTCGCGGAGCGGTACTGCTTGGTAGGCACCTGAGACGCATACTGCCAATTGCTCATCCATGGCAACGCGACTTTGCGTCCATTAGGAGCATTGTCAAAGGTGACAGTCGCATAATGGTCTTTCCCCCAATCCATCCATTTGGTGGCCACCGAGTCGGCATCGCAAGTAAACTTATGGCCGTCAAAGGTGCCCGTGAAATACTGTGTGGCAGAACCTCCGAAAGGCCCGCCCGGATTTATGTTGCACACGAGCACCCATTTGCCATTGCCCATGTCAAGGAGGTCGGGACACTCCCATACTCCGGCATGCGAGCCGTAGCCCTCGCCAAAGTCGCTCTCAAAGGTCCAGTCCTTGAGATTCTTTGATGAGAACAGCTTCATGTGTTGCTTCTCCGAGACGATCAGGACCCATCTCTTTGTGGGCTTATACCATATTACATGGGGGTCACGGAAATCGGGGATGTCAGAAACTAATACGGGATTGTCCTCATACTTCGTAAAAGTCTTTCCGTCGTCAGTGCTGTACGCCATACACTGCATCTGTGATTTGCCCGCGGAGGTATAATAAGCGATTACGGCGCCGCGGCCAAAGCCAGCGGCATTGTCCTTATCGACTACGGCGCTCCCGCTAAAGATGGTGCCAAAGGCATCAGGCCTGATCGCGTCGCCCTCAAACTTCCAGTTCACCAAGTCTGTACTTGTGGAGTGCCCCCACGTCATATTCTCCCACTGCGACCCATATGGATTGTGTTGAAAATAGAGATGCCACACTCCGTCCTTGTAGAACAGGCCATTGGGGTCGTTCATCCACCCATAGACAGGCGTGTGATGATAGAGAGGCCTAAACTTTTCTCGGTTGTCCGTTTCTATAGTATTGGACGTCTTGGTCAGTTTCCACGCAGCGAAATCGCTTGTGGCAAGTTTGCTGGCGGAGTTGGCGGTATTCCCACGATTGACGATGATGTCGAGAAGCACCGTCTTTGACTTATCGTCCCTCTGAGTGGCAGCGAGACGACGGATGTCGAGGGGCACATAGTAGTCGGCCTTGTTGACGGCGAGCCGCACATTGAGTTCCTCCACCACGCCATTGTTTTTTATGACGCGGATGCGGTCGTTACTCTGGCTCTCCTCGACGGGCAGCAACACGTAGTGAGCGTCCGACGAGACACGCAGCATGACATGACTGTCGGAGAGGGGGCTTACTTCTATATCCTGGGCTGTCAGTCCGATAAAGCCGGACATCAAGAGGAGCGACATGATCAATCTTCGGATACACATCATATTGTTTTCTTGTATTAGCTTTTCGTATTTCACTCGCCAGCTCTTTTGCCGTTTTCTCTTACGAGGATTTCCCCTCTTAAAACGAGACAAAGCCGCAGTCTGCGGGGATTATATCGTTATAAGATTGTTATTCCTCAAGACAGTAAATGCCACTAGCGCCATGGTAAGCGCTTCTTGCCTATCCTTCGCTTGTTCTTATTCTATCTTGACCGCGCTGCGGAAGTCTCCTCCACGCCTCTTATTTTAGGCCTTACGCCTGCTAGACCGCTGACGGGGAGAAGAGAGGAGCGAGCCTACCGTGTGGCTGCGATTTCTAAGGGCTGTATAGCATGGGCAAAGATAACCAATTCGCCTCACTTGGCCGTTTTCCTCTGACAAAAATAAAATATTTTTTTGATACAAGGGTGCCACATGATGGCCAAGATAGGGCAACACCCGCCTTACCCGTACGTCAGATGGACTGTTTGATCTCGTCAAGGCTCACGATGCCGTTGACTATAGCGTAAATCGTGAGGCCGGCAGCCGAATGGATATTGAGCTTGCGGGAAATATTCTTGCGATGCGTGATGACCGTATTGATCGATATAAAGAGCTCTGCCGCTATTTCCTTATTGGTAAGGCCGCGTACAACGCAGCGTACAAGGTCTTTTTCACGGTCAGAGAGTGCGTCGTGCGGCTCTGTCTTTGCGGGAGCGTGTGCTGTCATCACATGGGCGGTATGCTGCTCAAGCAACTGGACAGCGGGAACAAAGAGGGTGTCCTCCAGCTCGCAGTGGTTATGCAGGTCATCATCCAGATTGAGCAACTGTGTGAGTACGGCATAGAGTTGCTCCTGATGATCTGGATTAGGCACGTTGTAATACTTGATGATGATGTTGCGCAAGTCGATAAGCTTCTTGTCCATGCCTTCATGGCTACGGATAAAGTTGGAGATATGGAAGCCAGACACAGGGTCTCCGCTGATAAGGCGCTTTACGCCCGGAAATATCTTAGAGTTTTCCAGTTCCATATGTCGCTTAACTGACGCCGTATATTCGTCAAAAAACTTGATAACGAGAAAGGCTACCTTATTGGTCTCCGCGCAGTTGATTGCCTCGATAAGCAGGCGTCTGATATAGGGTAGCAGGAAACCGAGAAAATACTGGTGGCTGCGGTGCAAATAGTCCATCAGGCAGTTGACAGAGATTTTGTCGACATAGTCCGAAGCAGCAGCGCGACCCAACTTGTAGAGGTTGGCCAATGCCAGAAAGGTAGTAGTATCCACATGGCTCTCGCTGCAGACTTGCTTGACGGTCTTCTCTCCAAATCCAAGAGGCAGTCCAAACCGACTCATCACGCGGAGTACGCGACTGTCATCCAGTATGAGATCACAAAGTTTGTCATCTTCATGGTAACTCATTTCTTTTCTAATATTTGCTTCTGTTGCAAAATTACGTTTTTTGCGTCACCCGTCAGCTACCTATTTTGGGGTAAAAAACTCCAAAAGACTTTAGTGTAAATACCGACACATAGGGATATCCGGCGGCTCACGTCTATCAAAAGTAGAAAAGAAAAAGCAGTCTTTGGCAAGTCATGCCGTCACGTTTAAGCCGTTTTTTATACTGGTGACCGTTCCAATAGACGGATATTATCCTGCCGACAAACCTAAGCCGTCCATACCCAATGGTCTACAGCTTGGATATTACGCCCCTAGAGACTGCATCCCTTCTGCATAGCAATCTCGGAGTCATTTTCGCGTTTCCCGTCCTTGGATAAAGCAGCATCCTGTCCATCCATGCCTTTCCATCATGTTTAGGAGACCAGAGGCATAATCTGGACAGCAAGTCTTGTTCCCTTTGCAAGAGGCTGATGACGTGCGAATACCTTGCGACACTCCTTGTCTCTTCTGGACTTGCTACTTGCCGTCAGTGGCGCGATGAGACCGCTTGTCCTTGAGAAACATCTCCTTGTGCTTATCCATCATCATCCGCCGCAGCATCATGCGATCAAACTGCTTGTCGGCGCTTAGTACACGCAGATATTTTCTGGGAGAGATGTACTTCAATATTTGGGCCTGATACTTACACTCTATGCTGAGGCTCTTGGCCTGCAGGGCGCGTATCTTGCCGAGATTTTCAAGGGCGACCTGGTCAGTTAGATTAAGGGTGCGCGCCTGAAATTCCAGGCCTCTGATCTGCTCGTCACACTTCCGCTGGGCATCCTTCTGCCTGTGGAGGAGCGGAAATATGCTGTTGGCCTCTGCCTGGGTGAGGCCGGCCTTCTGGATGATGAAGTTCTCTTCATCTTTTATAAAAGCCCACGGGGCGAAATGTCGTCCCTGCTTGTCCTTAGGATGCATGTGATTCCACGGAAACATGCCCACCTTGCCGTCATACCTCTGCTCTCCGATCGGAGGCTGTGGCTCGTCAGGTTGCGGCGCAGCCACGACAGGCAGGAGGAGCGCATTAAACAGCAAGAAAAGAATGATACGATATTTCATGACGATAAAAGAGGCTTTGGAGTGTGTTACAAGGATTCGCTTAGGTCGCTGCTCGTGACGCAGGCATAGAAGTCCTGGTCATTGATGCGGGCAAAGTTGCAGAAGTCATCGACATAGTTGGCCGTCTCCTGAGCACTGAGTTGCTGGCTCTGGACTGCCGAGGTCCGCATCGGGTCTGTATGATGACCGTCATAGAGCGTTATGCTGAAGACCAGCGCACCCACGGCCGCTGCGATGCCGATTGCCGGACGCACCAAGCGGCCCCACAGCGTCTTGTGCCGGCGGGTCGTCACGACTGGCGGGTCTGCGGGTATCTGCTCCATCAGCCTGCCGGTGAAGTCATCAAAATACTTCTCCGGCACCTTGTAGGGCTCTTTGCGGATAGCCTTGTAATCTTCGAGGTTAAACTGTTTCATATATTATTAGCTTCGTCTTTTTGACTGAAATAGAAGCAAAAGGTTTAATCATGCTCATGAAAATATTCTTCGATCTTCTGCGCCGCGATATGATAGGAGGCCTTGAGCGCGCCGACACTGGTCTGTAGGATATCACTCATCTCCTCATACTTCATCTCCTGAAAGTATTTCATGATGAAGACCACCCTCTGCTTGTCGGGCAGACTGGCCACCGCCTGCTGCAACATCAGCTCCGTCTCGTCGCCGTCAAAATAGGCGTCCCCCTCGAGTTGGAGCGTCTGGTCGGTATCCGGAGTGTCGATATCGACAGTCGTGCGCTGCTGCTGTAGGAAGGAGAGGCTCTCGTTGGTCGCGATGCGATAGAGCCAGGTAGACAGTTTGGACTCCCCGCGAAACTTGTCCAGATTGGTCCACGCCTTGACAAAGGTATCCTGCAAGATATCGTCGGCATCGTCGTGGTAGACCACGAGGTGACGGATCTGCCAGTAGAGGCGCGCCTTATACTTGTCGACCATGAGCTCAAATCCCCTGCGTCGCTGTCCGGGGTCCTGCAGCATCTGCACCAGTTGGCTGTCATCAGGAGTCTTCATCGTCTATTGTAGCAAGTGTGAGGCCATGATGCGGTCGTAGCCATAAACATCCGGATAGTACTCCACGCCCGACGCCGACGGATAAGCCGTGTAGTAGACAATCAGCAGGCCGACAGGCTCCTCGAGGGTACACGTCTTGAGCTCCTTGTCCTTGCCCTGCTCCTTAAGTTGCCGCCCGACCGAAGTCTCAGCAGGCAAGTCTATGGCGACCCTGATGCGGTCGATATAGTCATCGCCTCTGTCGGCAAAGAGGAAGCGGGCCAGGTCAAACGGCCGCTCCAGCCGTATGCACCCATGACTGACGGCGCGGTAGCGCTGGCTAAATGCTTCTCGGCTATTGGTGTCGTGGAGGTAGATGGCAAAGGGATTGCTGAAGCGGAAGATCATCTTGCCCAGTGAGTTGTCCTCCCCGCGGTCTTGCCTGACGAAATAGCCGCCTCCTGTCAGCATCTCAGCCGTCACGTGGAGAGGCGAGATCACGTTGCCCGTAGCACGATCTATAATCTTGAAGCGCCGGTTGTTGAAGTATGTGGTATCACCCAGATGAGCCGGGATGATGCTGCGCCTAACGATACTTTGAGGGATAATCCAGTAGGGATTGAGTTCCAGCTTCGTCAATCGGCTCGCCAGCAGCGGCGTCTTGTGCTCCCGGCTGCCGTAGCAGACCTTCATCGTCAGCGTACTGTCCCCGCGCGTGTCATACGCGGTGAGTCGCTGGGCCGGCAAATTGACTATGACATATCGTTCTGTCCCACCTCCCTTGATGCGCCAGCGACTGCGCTCGATATTGAGAGCTAGTATGCGCCGCTGGGCCCGCGTCACACGGGGAGCGTTATACGCCTCAACCAGTCGCCGGTACGTCTCATCCTGAGGCTGTACAGCCTGCAGCAGGTCCTCGATATGATGCTGTCTGATGCTGGCAAATACCTGGCATAGGAAGGACCGGCCCGGATGCTCCAGCGGCAGGGCACAGAGTGTGCGCTTGCGCAGCCCCGTCGTGTCGCCGTCTACAGGATCCAGTTGGTTAAGCAGCTTAGCGGGATGGATGAAGCCGAAGCGCAGCCCGCTTGCATATCGCAGCAGGCTCTTGGTCATGTAGTACTCCACCGTGGCCATCGTGAGGCTCGCCGTATGGCGGTCGTCAAAATCGATGTCGTGCAGACGCTTCAGCGCCCGCCTCAGTTGCGGCAGGTAGACACGCGCCTCCGGCACCCCAGTGCTGTCGAGTCCCGCAAGCCAAGCCACCAGCGTGTCCGACCTCAAGTCGTCGCCCGAGCGGCTGATCCAGAGATAGGGTTGATGTTCCGCGTAGTAGCGGTTGCACATGACATCGACATAGTCGGTGTCGCGCTCACTCACGCGCAGGGAGTCTATCAGACGTCGGATGCTATAGTTGCTCACCGCAAAACGGTCATCTCGCAGCGCACTGAAATCTTGTAAACGGAGAGTCTTATACGGATACCCTTTCTCCCCATGGCCACACGAGGTCAACGCCACAAGTATCATGAAAAGTCCTCCTAGAAGCCTTCTCATACTCCCATGCGAAAAAGAAAAATTGCTTGATTAGCGGATAGAGACCTTTCTCACCACCTTGCCCACCTTCAGGATATAGATTCCCTTGGGCAAATTGAGCGAGACCGTCTTGTCCTCACTGTCTATACGAAAAGCGTTGATACGTACGCCCGTCAAGTTGAAGACTTCCAGCATTTGGCCGCCGCCGTTGACAATGCGCACATTCTGTCCGTAGACGTAAAATTTTGTCTCGGTCACTTCGCTTTGTTGCGCCGTCTGCTCGCTCATGCTCCACACGCTCTCCGCTTGTATAGGCATAGCGGCGAATAGGAGAGTCAGACTGGCAATGATGATATATTTGGGCATTGTCTACGACTTTATGATGAAGCAAAGATAAGAAGAAAAATCATGAGTTCCAAATTTTTTCTCCACAAAATACAATTTTTCTTTCATTTTTTAGTTATATCCGGTCCAACGTCCCTGTCAGGAGCGGCGCTCGTGTCCATCTAAGGGCAAAGTTGCCTCCCCTCCTCTGCATCCTCTCCTCCGCCGCTCTTCTGAGGCCCGCACAATGAAAAAAGAAGAACAGCCCGTAGCCTAACTGCGCCCCAAGCGCCAACTATCTCGCCCTCCGATACGTTGCTCAGCGTCAGCGTGCCGTTGTTGACGGCTGTCTTGACCTCGCCCTTATCGACAGTCTGGAGACCCGTTGGTTGGATAGGATCTATCTTTCCGAAGTCCTTCCATTCCGTTGCGGATTGATAAGCGCCGAGCGATGTCTCAGGCACAGAGAGCGTCTTGTTTGCCTCGTCTTCAAAGGCGTCATCCGTTGTGGGAAGCGTAGTAGCCAGACAGGTGTAATGCTCGTCAGGCCTGTGCAACCGGAGAAGCAATTGTTTCCCTGCGAAGTGACAGAATAGGTTACGCCATCCACCGTAATGCTTGCAGGGATATTAATCACACTCTTACTTTTGTAGGAATCATTCTGCGCTACCCCAGCCGTTTTGTCGCTAGTATTGGGGATATAGACTATACCGTTCACCGTCACATTGGCTTTTGCGGCCGACACCGTCAGCAGCAGAAGCAGGATGAGAAAATACCGTAAAAGTTTCATCATAATCTAATGTTTTAAGTGTTTAGACATCTATATGAAATAGAAAGAGTCCGTCGTCTCTTGGTTTTGGGAATAGCGTTAAAGTTGGGAGCCGGGGCTGGAGCATTCTTGCTTGTGACAGTAATGGGGTAAAGACCAACGTACATGCCAATCTTGTTTCGGTTTGCGATTTTCAGAAAGTCTACGGAATTGAATAAACAGAACTTGCCAAGACTCTTGACGTAGAAGATGAACCAATAATAGTTGCGGCAAGGATTGGGACATTTCATAGCAGCGAAAAGTCCTTTTCATTATCTTTTGCCTTCATCTGAATTTCCTGATAGTCATCAGTCGCTCCCGGCTTTGACTTGACAAGAATGTTCATGGTCATCAACAACGGGACGATAGACTTTCCTGTCTTCGTCCAACAATTTAGAGACCACAAATTGCTCGGTAGACTCTCCTAAACACATACAATTGTTTGCCATAATATTTATGATTTTTCAGTTAATTATATGGAATCCGTATATCAGAAATACGAAATGTATGGCCCTTATTATCGTTGAATGTTTCTCCTGCTGTAAAGCTACAATGTCCCCCTTTGCCAAGAGGAGGAACCATCCCGCTATTTCCAGCCTGAATACTGCATCAAGGGCTGAATGGCCGGCGCGTGGCCTTCCTCCAGACCCGCACACCGTAGGTCTGAGATAGAAAATGATGTTTTGCATTGCAGACATAATAAAAAAGGTTATCACAATCTATCAAGGTTAAAAAGTATAAATTTCGCAAATTTTTCTTGTCAGAGGGGATAAACAAGGACATACAGCCGAGAAATAGGAGGAACAATGAAAAACTGATTGTTTCCACCGTCAAGACGAGGAAAATTCGATCCGGAACTGTTTGGGGCAAATTCTCATCCGCGCCCTATACGCATCGCACAGCAAGTGAGGGAGAATAGGTGCCCTCTCAATTCCAGTAGCCTCATTGCTCATGAGAGGGAGCTACACCCTCATAAATCTCGCATGACACGCTCTCTCTCCCTGACACACTGGAAGGCCAGTCCCAACTACAGTAATACGGCAAGGGCTGTGCCAGCAGCCGATGCAAGAATATGAGAATGATTTTTTTATATAATAAATTCGAGAAACTGCCTCGTGCAGGCGCCGTCTTCGATGAACAAGACGCCGTGTTCGCGACACAAGGTCGGACTTATTTTAAACTAGACGCCGTGTTGTTATCGTCTGATAGCCTGCTAGTTACGAAAAGGCTAAACACTGTTTGTAATTCATTGCATTCCAGTGAGTTACAGAGGCTATTTGAGAGAATTTTCGTCTTCTCGCGTTTGGGGATAAAATGGAAATTTCAATCTGATTTTTATATAAAAACATGCAGCCTGCGCGGAAACCTAAGGCTTCACGTATCACGCCCTACCGGGCAGCTTGCGCGTATTTTTCCTTGACAGGGCGGTCTGGATAGATCCTATATCATTCACGCTCCTCAGCTCTGCATCGCCAGCAGCCAGCGGGCCATCTTGACGCCCTGGGGCTCATAGCCGGAGAGACTCGACCTGCGCCGACTCTTGTGGAGCACAATCCTGTATCCAGTGCGAGATAAAGGCAACTGTGAACTCTGGATGCCCTTGCAGCGTGACCACTCGATGCCCTATCCGGAAGCTCTCTATGGGGCAGAAATTGCTTCCACTCACCCGTATGGCCTCCTGAGGCAACTGGATGACTTGGTCGTTGTGGTCGTAGATCAGTTGGTAATGATCGGCGCCGAGTAGCTGCGCCGAGTCACTGTCGTATACGGTAGAGGACCGGATGCCTATGCCCCACCCCTGCTCCGACCGCACGGTCTGCCCACCCAGGGCCTGAGCGAGGAACTGGTGGCCGAAACATATACCGGCCATGTGCGCCCCAGCGGCAAAGGCCCAGGTGATCCATCGCCGAAGGCGCACCACCCACGGCGTGTCCCCATAGCTATCTGCATTGCTGCCGGAAATGAGATAGACGTCGTCGGGCTGTATCTCTGCGGGAAACTGTCCTCGCCAAACTTACCAGACGGCAAAGGACAAGGCGGGGGCAGCCTCGCTGAAGACTTGCTCAAACATCCACTCGTAACTAGGGATGCCGAGGACCAATATACCGGGGAACTGATCGCATATGAGGAGATGGATCTTCATGGTCTGACAAATCTGTCCATGCAAAGATAAGCATTTTCCTCCATGTGCGGGCGACCAGCCGCGCGGATTACGCTCTGCCGGGGCAGCCAAAGGCTGTGCGGGAATTCACCCCGACGGGGACGCAAGCCGGAAGGCAATTTACGCGCGACCTTAGGCCGCCTGCCCAGACGGGGCAGCGAAAGTGGACTTAACGGATGATATACTTCCGACCGCCGCGGATATAGATGCCGGCGGGCAGATGGCTGGCTTGGGTAGCGACTGGCTGCCCCTGCAGATTGTAGAAGACGGCGGCATCGGTCGACTACGCGCTAACAGGGCGTATGGCCGTAGGCACCTTGGACTGGTGGCCGAATACCCAGCAGAAGCAGGCTGGAGCGCGTGCCGTCTCATAAGACCTGGGACGAGACGCCATGCTTAGTACGCTCTGTCTGACCTGGGACGATCTTGATCTTCTTGTGACTATCCCCATGAAGGGATGCGCTATCCGGCGGACACGTCCCTTAGCCCTGATCTACTGCGGAAATTTAGCGATAATCCTCACAGCAAGCACGCAGATGACTCAAAAAAAAACGTTTGCATTCTCCGCTGAACGGCGGCCTAAGATCGCGCGAGAGCCTAAGATATCATGCCCACCGGCTTGTATCCCCGTTCAGGCGGTAGCCAAAGGCAGCCCTTAGGCCGCTAAAAATAGGCGCGAGTAAATGGCCATGCCAGACCTTTTGCTTATCTTTGCCCAAAAATATGCATCCGTCCGGCAGATGAGCGCCAAGCCGTGCCGACGGGAGAAGGCCCATTTTGCACCACTATGAAACTACTGTTGATCGAGGATGACCCCGACCTGCGCGAGGTGATACAGACTTCGCTGCAGAGGGAGCGCTGTGTAGTCGAGGTGGCCCGAGACTACAGAGAAGCAGTAAGCAAGCTCTTCATCTACCAGTACGACTGCATCCTGATAGACATCATGCTGCCCGACGGCAACGGACTGGACCTCCTGCGCGAGATGCAGCGGCGCGGCATCAAGCACAATGTCATCATCATCTCGGCCAGAGATGCCATTGAGGACAAGGTAGAAGGACTTGAGTTGGGAGCCGATGACTATTTGGCCAAGCCTTTTCATCTGGCTGAGCTCAAGGCCCGTATACGTAGCGTAATAAGGCGCAGTCAGCAGGCCGGCGAATGCCTAATCAGGCTGGGCAATGTGGAAATAGACCCAGCACACTTCAGCGTCGAGGTGGAGGGACGGGCAATCGAGATGCTGCGCAAGGAGTATGACATCCTGGCTTATCTCATCGTGCGTCCCAACCGGCTGATATCCAAGGAAACACTTGCAGAGTCCATCTGGGGCGACTCCATCGACCAAGCGGACAACTTTGACTTCGTATACGCCCAGATCAAAAATGTACGCAAGAAGCTGCGCGAGGCAGGCGCCTCCATTGAGATCAAAACGGTCTACGGACTGGGATACAAGCTCGTCACGCTATGAGACTCCTGCATGTCATCAATCTGAGGCTGACGGCCGTGACGGCCATTCTGCTCGTGTTTTGGTCCGTCTTCTTCTACATCACCATCACCCGCGAGATCAACGACGAGCTGGACGACTCGCTCGAAAACTATGCCGAGCTCATCATCCGGCGAAAGCTGCGCGGCGAGGCCTTACCCGACCATTCCTCGGGTAGCAACAATCAGTACTACATCAAGCCCGTCTCCCGACAGGAGGCCCTGCGGCATGACGTCATCAGATACCGCAATGTACAAGTCTATGTCAGCGAAGCCGGGGAGCATGAGCCCGCACGCGTCATCTCCTACACCTTCAGGACAGGACAGGGCCAATACTATCAGCTGGAGGTCTTTACCCCTACCATCGAGCAGGACGACCTCAAGGAGTCCATCCTCTGGTCGATGCTGATACTCTACGTCTGCATCCTCTCCAGCATCCTGCTGATCAATGTATGGGGCATACGGTACAGCATGCGCCCACTGCGCACGCTCCTCCAGTGGCTGGACCGCTACCGCCTCAACGGTCCCAATGCGCCGCTGCGCAATCCGACGCGCATAGTCGAGTTTGAGCGGCTCAACCAGGTGGTCACCTCGGCCATGCAGCGCAACGAGGAGGTCTATCGGCAGCAGCGCCTCTTCATCGGCAATGCTTCTCATGAGCTGCAGACTCCGCTGGCGGCTGCTCTGGGACGCATCGAAATGATGCTGGAGGACGACTCGCTAAGCGAGCACCAGATGGGCGAACTGATCAAGCTCCAGCGGACACTCACGCGGCTGTCTAAGGTCAACCGCTCACTGCTCATGCTCACCAAGATCGACAACGGGCAATACGCCCAGCCCGCCCAAGTCGATATGGGGCAGCGGCTCAGCCAACTGATCGACGACTACGAGTCGGCCTACGGCAGTCGGCATCTGCAGGTTCAGGTCTCTAGTCAGGAGCCTCTTGTGCTCCAGATCAATGAGGCCCTGGTGGACACGCTGCTCGCCAACCTGCTCAAAAACGCCTTTGTCCACAATGTCCAAGGCGGCAGCATCCGTATCACCATCACCCGAGACAGCCTCACACTGGCCAATACGGGTACGCCCCACCCCTTGGACAAGCGGCTCATCTTCACGCCCTTTTACCACACGCCTGACTCCCCGTCGTCCACAGGACTGGGGCTGGCTCTGGTCAAGGCCATCTGCCAGCAGTGCCAACTGCATCTGTCTTACCGATTTGAGTTCCCTTACCACTGCTTCGAGATCAGCCGCTAGCCATCCGCGAGGCGTGTCGGACAGGAAGTCTTTCCTTTCTTCCTTCTCAAAAAAATGTTAATTTATTCTCATCTGCTTAGCATTTCAGATTTGATTCAGATTTGCCTCCCAACTTTGCAGTCGTAAACAAGACACCAAATCATTCACATTAAAAAAACGAGAAAAATGACAACTTACAGACTGACCAAGAGAGTAGCCCTGACCCTGTGTATAATCATAGGATGCCTGTCCATGGCCCATGCCGACACCGACAAGAGCATACGCTTTGATCAACTCCCGCAGCTCGCACAGCAGACAATTGCCCAGCAGTTCAAAGGCAAACAGATTGCCCTGGTCAAGCAGGAGACGGACTTGCTCAGCAAGAGCTACGACGTCATTCTGACCGACGGGGCCAAGATCGAGTTTGACCACAGAGGTCACTGGAGCGACATCGACTGCGAGACTTACGCCGTGCCGGCCTCTCTCGTCCCTGCCCCAATCAGAAGCTACGTCAGCGCTCACTATCGCAACGCCAAGATCGTCAAGATTGAGAGGATCAGGAGAGGCTACGAGATTGAGCTCTCCAACAATCTGGAAATCACCTTCGACAAAGCCGGCAAAGCCCTGCACATAGACCACTAGTCCATCTGCTTCCGCACTTGACGGCAGGTCTGCAAGAGCGGTTTACTTCCGCCACAAGCAGCACACGATAGCGTCCGCGCCCGTCCCTATATGGAGACACGGGCGCAGACGGTCTTTCATCCCCGGCTACTACTTGGGAGGCAGGCTCTGGAAGTGGCGCGTCGCATAGACCTGCAAGACAAACAACACGCACACGAGCACGCCCACCTTGTAGGGGCCGGCGATATCGCCTGCGCCAAAAAGGGCACGTGACAGCGGCGTGACAATCAGCGGCGATATAAATTGTCCCATATACAGCGATGCTGAGATAAGCGGCATGACAGTTGTAGACGAATTTTTTCCGCCCTTGATTGACGCAATCGTATTGAGATAAGGCACGCCGACACCCGCCGCCAGCCCGATACAGACTGCACCGATGACCAGCAGCGCGATGCCATGGGACAGGGCGAAGCAGGCGTAGCCCACCATGAAGAGCAATGGAGCAAAGTACTTGACAGGCTGACGAAACGCGTGCATGATTTTGCCAAATGCCAGTCCGACAAAAAAGGCCACGACATCGAGCGACATCATCAGAAATGTCGTGCCCTCTACACTCAGCCCCGCCTGTTGTCTGGCCGTGATAGCCAAATTGGTAGGATAGATGAAAAAGACCGTCATGAGCAGCATCATGCCCACTACCGAAGGATGAAACTTAAGCAATTGACGCGGCTGGAAGGGCACGCCGCGCTTGTTGCTCGACCCCAGTCTGTCATTGGGCAGATAGAGGACGACGAGCACTACAGCCACCAGTCCGAGCAGGTAGACCAGAAAAGCGTATCTCCAACTGATGGTGGACAGCAGCCCCGCAAGCAGGGTCGCCACGACGCCGCCCATCTGATTCATCGCAGCAGCAAGGCCCATAAGGCTGGCCTGGCGCTCAGGCGGATAATAAAAAGAGAAGAGACCTGTCGACAACGGCATGATAAGGCCGACACTGACACCCAGCAAAGCACGCAGTGCCAGCAGCACGTGAATATCGTCCACCAGCCAGCAGCCCGCCCCCGCTGCGACATACACCAGCAATCCAGTCAAAGCGATGGTCCGTGTACCAAAAAGGCGGCTGATTTGCAGAAAAAATAGATTGGTAATGATGATAAAGAGCGCCGGGATGCTCACGATCAGCTGTATCAGTAAATCCGGCTCGCCAGCAAAATGACTCTTGATGACTCCCAGCGCGGGAGCGATGGCTGCCCCTGCCATGACTGTCAGGAGCGACATTGACAGTATAGTGGCTGTCAATCTACGGGTTACAATTGTTTTCATGTGGAAAAAACGGTTATGAACTGAATAAGAAGTCCTGCCGCGGTTCATAACTAGATTTACGTGCCCCGGATCAGCCGGATCACTACATATCATATCGCCTTTTAGCAGGGAAACAGAGGCAAAAGTACTAATTTTTTTGAAAAAATAAGGTCCGTATCATCGCAGTTTTTTCCAGGCGAGCCAGCCCCTCCCCCCCTTATTCGAAGCGTATAACCGAGCATTTTCCGCCGCTGAAGCGATGTCCTTAAGCCTCCCAAATTTAGAGTTTGTTTACTCAAAAAGAAGTTGCGGTATACCCCAGACGAGCTCCTGTGTATCTCACGATTACACCTGCTTTATAGTATCCTCTAGCCCCTCTCATAAAATATGTGCATCGCAAAGGCCCCTAAAGGAGCTTCCTTCACCTGATGACGGAGACAAATCTGGAGCCGTGTATTCCCTTATATAAGCCAGCTCAGTGAAACAGGCGAACACGAACAGATCGCGGACAAAGCCGAGGCGCTCAATGTCGAACTCTTTCTGGATGATGGCCTGAAGTTCGTCCTCAGTGAGGAAACCGCGGTCAACAGGCTCCATGTGAAGTTTCACGCCGAGATAAGGATCGGAGTGGATGACACCAAGCTTGACTCCATAAAGAATGACGGTCTTGAACGTCTTCATCGTCTTCATGGCAGTGTTGTTACACTGACGGACGACAGTCATCAGATAGACGCTGAAGTCCTGAATCACGGCAGGGGTGATGTCCTTCAGAAGCATGTCCTTGCAATGATACTTGTCCCGGAGCATCTCCATGAAGCGGATTTTGCATAGCATATACTTGCGCAGGGTGGTAGCGCTGAGATGCTTAACGACCACCTGCTCCTGTACACTTGTCAGGAATTTGTCAAACAAGGCACAGATAGTGTTCGACTCATCCTCGGCATTGAGGTAGATGGTCTTCACCTTTTCCAAGGATAGTTTGCCCTCATACTCAAGCTTGTCACTGATTTCCCGGATCTCATCCTCGTATTGTCCAGTTTCTTGTTCACTTGAAGAGCCTCCGTTGACTTTCCTTTCAGACGCTACTTCTTAATGTCCCATAAAGAAGGCGTGATTGTAATGCCCGTCGTACCAATTGTCACTCTGTCGCCATCCAGCGTGATGCGCAACACGATAGGGCTCTTGCCCTCCTTGTTCACGAAGTTTCCACGCATGTAGAAAACTGTCTTGAATGCTCGTCTCATACTACTTGTAATTTTAATGTTACCGTTAATTTGTTAAAATCTTCTCTTGTTACATGTGAAAGTTACAAAACTTACGGCTGTAAAGTTAGACATAATATTTTGAAATACATTGAATTACACATAGTCTTGACGTGCTCTGTACATAGTCTGTGTTACAATTTTGATTTTTGGCGTTTTGCTGTAACACCAGTGTAACAAAAACAGACTATTTGGAGACTATGCAGCCTCTTTTTTCGTAGTCTGTGAAAGCGAATCGGGAAATAAAAATCGCCGTAACTCATTTGAATTACGGCGATTAGCTATATTTTCTGCATAGTCTTCAGATAGTCTGAAAAAATGCAAAGCGGAGAGACAGGGATTCGAACCCCGGGTGCCTTGCGGCACGGCAGTTTTCAAGACTGCTGTAATCGACCACTCTACCACCTCTCCTTGTTGTTTCGTCTGGTCGTCAACGCAACATCGGAAAGCTATCCCGACATTGCGGTGCAAAAGTAATGTTTTTTAGCGAATAGGACAAATTTATAGGACAATTTTTTGACGCTAACGCTTCGGCACGTGCCACAGGAGGAACGCAGTCTGCCAGAAGACGGTTCGGAAAGTAACCATACAGGCTCTCCGCTCCATCGTAATGCTGAAGACTTAGGTAGGGCGTATACGCGGCTTCAGCCACCCAGATGTGTAAACTTTACCAACCAGACAAGGTTTATAAGAGTTGCAGAGCTTCTGTTGTACAAGAAACGGAGAAATTTTCCGGCATCACGGGCGCGGGTCTACCGGAGCATGAGACTGGCTTCCTGAGTATCCCGGCTATTAGGACCAATGTAGATCTTGACTTCTCCGGGCTCCAGTTGGGCGTTGCCTTCGCGGTCAAAGTACTCGAGCAGCGAGCGGTCAAGCTCGAACTGTACGGTCTGACTCTCCCCGGCTTTGAGATGGATGCGACGGAAGCCCTTGAGTTCGCGTACAGGTCGTGCGATATGGGCTGCAAGGTCGTGGATGTAGAGCTGGACGATCTCGTCGCCGTCGCGCTGTCCCGTATTGGTCACGGTGACGCTTGCGGTGACTTTACCATCGAGACTCATCTCAGGAGCGCTGAGGGTCGGAGCGCTGTAATGGTAAGTCGTATAGCTCAGGCCGTAGCCGAAGGGATAGACCGGAGCATTGGTGACATCAATATAATTGCTGGAGTAGCGTTTGAAGCCTTTGTTGGTCTCGCTCACCGGTCGGCCGGTGCTAATATGATTGTAGTACATCGGCACTTGTCCGAGCTGCTGGGGGAAGGTGTTGACCAGTTTGCCTGTGGGGACCTTGTCACCGAAGAGAACATCGCAAATGGCTGCGCCAGCTTCACTGCCGCCAAACCAGACTTGGAGAATAGCCGGCACATGCTCGCTCTCCCACTTCATGATGGTCGGACGCCCAGCAAAATTGAGCAGCACCAAGGGTTTGTGAAGTTGTAGCAAAGCCTCAAGCAGACGGCGCTGCGGACCACCAAGCTGGGGATTAGCCAGACTTGCGCTCTCGCCCGTCATTTCTGATCCTTCGCCCATGGCACACACGATGACGTCAGCCTCGCGCGCAAGACGGAGTGCCTCGTTCTTGAGCTGGTCATTGTCGCCTACAGGTATCGCACGTCCGCGATACCCGACAGCCTTGTTGACCTCAGTATTGTCGGAGACATTGCTTCCCTGGGCGCAGGTCACACTGCCATGTCCCTTGACAGCCTCCTGCATAGCCTGGTAAAGCGAGATATAGCTGTCGGGCTCGTCATTGGCACTCCAGCAGCCAATAAGGTTGCGTTTGCTGTCGCCCAAGGGGCCAATGAGCGCTATCTTTTGGTTCTTACTCAGAGGAAGCAGGTTCCCCTCGTTGCGAAGTAGAACGAAAGACTCTGCTGCCAACTGACGGGCGACCTCACGGTGCTCCTTAGAGTAGACGACCCGTTTGTAGTCCTTGGGGCGGCAGAACTTATAAGGATCACGGAAGAGGCCCAGCTTGTACTTGGCCACGAGTACGCGACGACAAGCGGTATCAATGTCACTCTCCTTCACGTCCCCGCGCTTAACTGCCTCAGCGAGGTGCTTGACAAAAGCATCGCAGCACATGTCCATATCGGTACCGGCATTGAAAGCATTGACAGTAGTCTCATACTGGGTGCCCATGCCGTTGCGGACATTCTCATTGATTGTGCCGTAGTCGGTGACGAGGAAGCCCTTGAAGCCCCACTGGTCACGCAAGACGTCGGTCAGCAGCCATTTGTTTTGCGTAGAGCTCTCCCCCTCAATGAGATTGAAGCTCGACATGACGCTGCCTACGCCCGCCTTGACTGCGGCTTTGTAGGGATTGAGATAACGGTTGTAAAGCATTACCCGACTGATGTCGACCATATTGTAATCTCGCCCTGCCTCGCTGGCGCCGTAGCCGGCATAGTGCTTGACGCAGGACAACAGACGGTATTGGCCGGGCTCATTTCCCTGATAGCCTTTCACAAGTGTGGCGGCGATGATACCGGAGAGGAAGGGGTCTTCGCCATTGCCCTCAGCCACGCGTCCCCAGCGTATCTCAGCGCTCACGTCAACCATCGGGCTATAGTTCCAGTTAATTCCGTCGGCCGTACACTCCTCAGCGGCCACTTCTGCCCCACGACAAATTGCTGCAGTATCCCATGAACAAGCTTGGGCCAGAGGAATGGGGAGGATAGTCTTGTATCCGTGTACCACATCGAGGCCAATGAGAAGGGGGATACCCAGACGGCTCTGTTTGACGGCCAGTTTCTGATACTCGCGAACGGCCTCAGCGCCGCACACATTGAGTATGCCGCCGAGATCTCCGGCCTTAATTTTCTGCTCAGCATCGGAATTCTGAAAAGTTCCCGTACTGTTGCGTCCAATGGAATTGAGATTGAGTTGGCCGATTTTCTCCCGCAAAGTCATCTTTGCCATCAGATTGTCAATGAACTGATTCATTGCGGCTTCGCTCTGACCTATTGCTTGGACGGCAAGCAGGGCTGCGATGCCCAGGATAATGGTACGTCTTATCATTATGATGCTTATTTTAGTCTATTCTGCGATGCAAATATAATCATTTTCATGTCTAAAGCCCCATTTACTGACATATAAAAGAGCAGTCACATCTTTCTTTTGTCTCGCCTGCCCCTGTAAAACATTCCGCTTTAGGAAACTCCGGACAAGTCCTCCGTTACACACAAGAGGCCTGACTCGGTCTCTCCGCCGAGTCAGGCTTCTTAAATATATGGTGACGGCTAAAATGTCGTATGTATGCGCTATTTGGACTGCTTGACCAAACGGCTCAGCGCCTCATCGGAGGCATTATTGAGCAGAACTGCGGATTTGAAGTTAAGCTGAGGATAAGCGGCACGGAGTTCGGTCAGGGCCTTCTGGGGCGTGCTGCCTCCTGATGTAGCAAAGAGAATGATGGCCTTCCCTTGCAAATCGTAGGTATCCAGAAATGTATTGATGATAGTGGGGCCGTATACCACCATATCGGAAATCCGATGTACACGGTACTGTATTTGCTGAGGTCGAGCGTCTTGTCCACGATAGCTGGGCTACTCTGCCTGTTCTTCATCTCCACCGTACTGCGGGAGTGGGCGTTTCTCCAGTCGAGGTCGGCAGAGGTATAAGGCTGGAGAGGCGCTATTCTGAAGGTGTCTGCACCAGCAGCTTCGGCCAACTTGAGAGCAGCATCCTCCGTGGTGCCTGTGGCAGAAAAATAGGCTACAAGTGATTTCATCTTGTCAGATTTGGTATCGACAGCACGTCCTGAAGGCTGTGAGCAAGCACTGAGACTGACAGCCATCAGCGCTGCAAGCAAAAGGCATAAACGTCTCATGGCCTTGCCGGATTAAAGATTGCGCCATCCCATAAACATCTTGGTTACCTCTCCGTCGTGATGGTCAAAGAAGAGGCTGCGTCCTGTATCCAGCTTACCGATTTCCTGCATCTCGTCGTCGGACAACTGGAAATCGAAGATATTGAGGTTCTCGACCATACGCTCCTTGTGCGTGGACTTGGGAATAATTACTACGCCTCGCTGCAGGAGGAAGCGCAGGGCGACCTGGGCGACCGACTTCCCATGAGCCTTGCCTATCTCAGTCAGGACAGGATGGGTAAACAGTCCGTTGCGACCTTCGGCCAGTGGAGCCCAGGCCATGATCTGGCAACCGAACTCCTCCATATACTTTTGCGGCTGTACTTCCTGATCAAATACGTGAGTCTCCACCTGATTGACCATCGGAGGAATCTCCACATTGGACGCGAGATCAATGAAATGGTCAGGAAAGAAGTTGGACACACCAATAGCCTTGAGTTTGCCTTCCTTGTAAGCCTCTTCAAGAGCACGGTATGCGCCATAGCGATCGCAGAAAGGCTGATGGAGGAGCATCAGGTCCAAATAGTCGATCTGCAGACGCTCCAGCGAAGCATCGATACTGGCCTTGGCGCGCTCATAGCCGTAATTGGATATCCATACCTTGGACACGATAAATACGTCCTCACGCTTGAGTCCGCTCTTGCTGACGGCGGCACCGACTCCCTCCTCATTGTGATATGCCTGAGCAGTGTCGATCATGCGGTAGCCGACACTCAGGGCTTCACTCACACAGCGTTCAGCCTCGTCAGGCGACACTTGGTAGACTCCATAACCCAGTTGCGGCATCTGAAGGCCGTTTCTTAACTTTACGTATTGCATTGTCTTATTCGTTTTAAGTTATACTTTTTGACGATGCAAAATTACAGCACTTCTCAGCGGTCCAATGTATACTTATAACTGATTGTGTGACAGATTTTACTGAAATGGGAAAGCATGCCCACCTCTTTTTTGTTCCACCTGACATCCTTGACAAGACGCAGCATCTCCGCCCAAAAGCTCTTCCCCATCCTATCGCATAACAAGACCGGACCGCACCGTCGTGACACCGCATACCGTGGCAGCCGGTCACTGATCGGTCAATATTTGATAGGAGGCTGAGGAGAAGTAGAGCAACCTAATGATATTTGTTGTACCTTTGCGTCATGATTTATCCAAGCAATTTTGAAGCCAAAATCGGCTTCACCGATATACGCACGGCGCTCAAAGGGCGTTGTCTCTCTACGCTGGGCTCAGATATGGTGGACAGCATCGCGCCCTCTACCCATTTGCAAACGATCCGCGAGCAGCTGGAGCAAGTGAGAGAGTTTCGCCATATTATGGAGGAAGAAGACGGATTTCCCGACGAGAATTTTCTGGACATGCGAAGCGCCCTCGTCCGTATACAGCTCAAGGGGAGCTATCTGGACGAAAGCGAACTCTTTGCGCTCAAGCAGAGCCTGACAACTATCTCGGAGATTGTCCGTTTTCTGACACCCGACGAGGCTGAGGGAAGCGACTCTGAGGACGGTGACGCCTCCGTCTCTGCCCGCTACCCTGCCCTCTACGCGCTGACCAAGGAGATTCTGACCTTTCCTCATATCGTAGACAGCATAGACCGAGTGCTCAACAAGTTTGGCAAGATGCGCGACGACGCCTCTCCCGAACTTCAACGGGTACGTCTCTCTCTGGCTTCCACACGCAAGACCATTGGTACTACGCTCCGAAGCATCCTGCACAAAGCGCAGGAGGACGGATTTGCCCCGCAGGATGCGGCGCCCACACTCCGCGACGGGCGCATGGTTATCCCCACTACGCCGAGTTACAAGCGCAAGATTAAGGGTATCGTCCACGATGAGTCGGCCACCGGCAAGACTGTCTTTATCGAGCCTGAGGCCGTCGTCGAGGCCAACAACAGGATACGCCTGCTGGAGGCTGAGGAGCAGCGCATCATCATTCAGATACTTCTGCATCTGACTGACACCATCAGACCTCATGTAGAGACGATACTCTATTCCTACACCTTCTTGGGCAAGATAGACTTCATACGGGCCAAGAGCATACTGGCCGACCACATGGACGCCGTGGAACCTGACATCATCGATCAGCCACTTATCGATTGGCACAAAGCCGTACACCCCCTTCTGGAGCGCACGATGGTCAAGCGAGGCAAGCATATGACTCCCCTGGATATCCGCCTCGACCAAGAAGCGCGCATCCTGCTCATCTCGGGTCCCAATGCTGGCGGAAAATCCGTGACACTCTCTACGGCCGGCCTACTACAGTATATGGTACAATGCGGTCTGAGCATACCTGTCGCAGAGAGTTCAAAAGTAGGTCTCTTTGATAGCATCATGATCGACATTGGCGACCAGCAGAGTATCACCGACGAGCTCTCCACCTACAGCGGACATCTGTACAATATGAAGGTGATGATGAAACAAGCCGGCCCACGCAGCCTTATTCTCATTGACGAGATGGGCAGCGGCACGGAGCCTCAAATAGGCGCGGCCATCGCCCAGGCCATGCTCCATCGTCTGCTCGACAGCGGCACTTGGGGCATCATCACAACCCACTACCAAAATCTCAAATACTTCGCGCAGGAGCACCAAGGCATCGTCAATGGCGCCATGCTCTATGACAGACAAGAAATGCAACCGCTCTTTCAGCTTCAGATCGGAATGCCTGGCAGTAGCTTCGCTATCGAGATTGCCCGCAAGATAGGTCTGCCTCAGGAGGTCATCACCGAGGCTGCCGAGACAGTGGGTTCAGACTATATCCAGAGCGACAAATATCTGCAGGATATCGTACGCGACAAGCGGTACTGGGAAAACAAGAGGCAGGCCGTCCACCAGAAGGAGAAACACCTCGATGACCTCATTACCCGCTACGAGGCGGACCTCAGCAGTCTCAGTCAGAAGCGCAAGGATGTCATCCAGGAGGCTAAGGAACAAGCGGCCTCTATGCTCAAGGAGAGCAACAAAAAGATAGAAAACACTATCCGCACTATCCGTGAGGCTCAGGCACAGAAAGAAAAGACTAAGGAAGCACGCCAAAGCCTTGAGGAATACCGCCAGGATATCTCTGCCGAGACAAAGCCGACTGACGACATCATCAACCGCAAGATGGAGCAGATACGCCAGCGACAGCTCCGTCAGACACAGCGTAAGCAACAGAACAAGAATAGGCGACAGACAGCGGGACAACCTTCTGACGTGGTCGCCTCGCAGACCGTCACGCCCCCGTCCGGACTCAACACGCCCACGCTGCAAGTCGGAGGATTTGTCCGCATCAAGGGACAGACGGGTATCGGACGTATTGAGAAAATCAAGGGAAGTAGTGCCGTGGTAGCCATGGGCAGCATGCATATCAATGTCAAGCTCAATCGTCTCCAAGCCAGCCAAGCTCCCGACAAAGAGGACAGGCCTATCGTCAACGTGCTCAGCCATCAGACGCGGGAGAATATCTACGACAAGCGAGCCACCTTCAGGCCAGAAATCGATGTCCGTGGCATGAACGGCACCGAAGCGCTCAACGCCGTAACCTACTTCATCGAAGACGCCATCCTGCTCGGAGAGCCTCAACTCCGCATCCTCCACGGTACAGGCACAGGCTATCTGCGCCAAGTCATCCGCCAATATCTCCGTACAGTACCCCAGGTCGCCTCAGCCCACGACGAGCATGTACAGCTCGGCGGCGCAGGCATCACGGTCGTACAACTCGAGTTTTAAGGTCACTTCTATGTGCTCTCAGGCAGCATTTGTCCGGCAAAAAAGGTGCTTGCGCATTTTTTAACAGGCAACAGACCAACAATCAGGATGAAATACTTACTTTTGCGTTGGTGTAACCCTTTACAAAATCCAAATATGCTATGAGAAAAATGCACATCTTCCCTCTCATCAGCCTCCTGATGACCACCTTGGTCGCAATGACCAGTTGCCATATCAGCGGCACATCCTATGACGCAGACTCTGAAAAAGGCTACGCAGAGGCCATCAAACTCATCCAAAAGAATGTAGACCTCACGGACTGCAAAATTTACTACATGGAGTTTGAGACATCGCAGCCACAAGGCAACAAGGTCGAGACAGTCACCATCAAATACGTCAATACCAACGACAAGGCATATAGCCAAAAGATGCTCGTCATGGGCGCTCAGGTCGTGAGAGACCCCGAGCCTATTGCTCCGACATTTGAGTCGCCTGTCTACAAGGATGTCAAGGGTATTGATCTTGCCACATTTGACAGCAAGAAAATCGCTGACCAAATTGCGCAAGCCAAGAAACTTATCCCTAAAGACGGCAAATACATGTCGGTCTACAACTACAAGATTGAAGAGTCCGTGCCAGCAGGCAACGAGGACTTCAACAGTGACTATGTCAAGGGTAAGCAGTCTACAAGCTTCCAGCTCTTCTTCTCTCAGAAAACACCCGACGGCAAACCGGCTATTGCCGAGGTACGCGTCATTGTAGATGACAACGGAAAAGTAAAGTTTGATATCTAGTCTCGCGTCTGCAGACTCTGGTGAAGCCGAACCCCGCAAGCGGACTTCATAAAAAGAGGAGGGGGAGAAAATGGAAATCTCAATTTCTTTTTCTCTCTCCCCTTTCGTTTGTTCGTAACTTTGGATAAGTTACTCCCGCTCGGGAAAGTCTGAAAACGAAATTTTCAATTTCTTTTTCCTACTTTCCGCTCGCTTATTTGTAACTTTGTCCCCATATTAAATGAAACAAATAATATAATTATAAAAATGGCTCAAGAAGACGTCTTCAAAAAGATCGTTTCTCACTGCAAGGAGTATGGTTTTATTTTCCCCAGCAGCGAGATATACGACGGCCTGGCTGCCGTCTACGACTATGGACAAAATGGTGTAGAACTCAAGAACAATATCAAGAAGTATTGGTGGGACAGCATGGTGCTCCTACACGAGAATATCGTGGGCATAGACAGCAGCATATTCATGCATCCTACCATCTGGAAGGCCAGCGGCCATGTGGATGCTTTCAACGATCCGCTAATTGACAACCGCGACAGCAAGAAGCGCTACAGAGCCGACAACCTCATAGAGGATAAGATTGCCAAGTACGACGAAAAAATTCAGAAGGAAGTCGACAAGGCAAAGAAGCGCTTCGGAGATGCCTTTGACGAAGCCAAATACCGCGCGACCAGCCCCCGTGTCGTAGAGGAGCAAAAGAAGCGTGACGCTCTACACGAGCGCTATACCAAGGCGATGCAGGGACCCGATCTCAAGGAGCTCAAGCAAATCATTCTCGACGAAGGCATAGTAGACCCCATCAGCGGCACCAAGAATTGGACGGACGTAAGGCAGTTTAACCTGATGTTTAAGACGGAAGTTGGAAGTACCGCCGATGGCGCCTCCACCATCTATCTGAGACCAGAGACAGCCCAGGGCATCTTCGTTAATTACCTCAACGTGCAAAAGACCGGCCGCATGAAGCTGCCCTTCGGCATCGCGCAGATAGGCAAGGCTTTCCGCAACGAGATTGTCGCCCGTCAGTTTATCTTCCGCATGAGAGAGTTTGAGCAGATGGAGATGCAATTTTTCGTAAAGCCGGGCACAGAGAAAGAGTGGTTTGAGCGTTGGAAGCAGATCCGTATGAAGTGGCACCAGGCCCTGGGCTTCGGCGCTGAGAATTACCGCTTCCATGATCATGAGAAGCTCGCCCACTATGCCAACGCCGCCACCGATATCGAATTCCTGATGCCCTTCGGATTCAAGGAAGTAGAGGGCATCCACAGCCGTACAGACTATGACTTGAAGCAGCACGAAAAGTTCTCCGGCCACCAGATCAAATACTTCGATCCAGAAACCAAGGAGAGCTATACGCCCTATGACATAGAGACCTCCATCGGCGTTGACCGTATGGTGCTCAGCGTACTCTGCCATTCCTTCTGCGAAGAGAATCTTGAGAATGGCGAGACCCGCACAGTGCTCCGCATCCCCCCGCAGCTCGCCCCCATCAAGCTGGCAGTGATGCCGCTCGTCAAAAAGGACGGCTTGGCTGAAAAGGCTCAGGACATCGTCAGGAATCTGCGCTTCCACTTCACCACTAAGTATGACGAGAAGGACTCCATTGGCAAGCGTTATCGTCGTCAGGATGCTATCGGTACACCTTTCTGCGTGACCGTAGACTACGACACCCTGCAGGATGACTCCGTGACCCTGCGTCTGCGCGACACTATGGAGCAAAAGCGCGTCAAAATCGCCGAACTGCAATCGCTCATCGAGGATCAGGTCAGCATCACCTCTCTCCTCAAGAAACTTGACTAGCACCCGCCATCCATGAGACGCCACCTCATCTTCCTCATGCTTCTCTGTCTCGCCGTTCTTCCCGCCCTGACCTCGTGCAGCAATGACGATAACGGCGATGGAAGCAATGAATACGCCAACTGGAGAGCCCGCAATGATGCCTACTTCGCAGACATTCGCGCCCATGCCAAGGACACGATTCTTCAGGCTCAAAATCAGTATGGCAATACGTGGACACAGCACTGCAACTGGCGTACTTTCCTGAGCTATGCCAAGGACAGTACCGTCTCGGGCAAGTCTACAGACTCCATCTACGTATACATATTGCGCCAGGGCACAGGCAGCGGATGTCCGCTCAGCACGGACTCATGCCGCATCTTCTACCGCGGACGCCTTATCCCGTCTGAGACCTATACCGAGGGCTATGTATTCTCACACAGCGGACAGTCGACACGCTACGAGGAGATCTTCAATCTGAAGACCGCCGTGCCCTCTATGCTACGCGCCTCCACAGCCGTCAAGGGATTTGGCACGGCTCTGCAGCACATGCATATCGGCGATATATGGCGCGTCTACGTGCCTTACGACTTGGGCTATGGCAGCACGGCGCAGACCAGCATCCCATCTTACTCCACCCTTGTCTTTGAAATTCAGCTCCTCTCATATTACCATCAGGGAGCCACAATCGACACCTGGAACTAGCTGTCTCTTCATCGGCTCTGCCAAAATCGCAGTCAGACTATATAATAAATATATAATGTATCTCAATATCAAAGGAAGTCTCTACGACCTGTCTACGCCACAGGTGATGGGCATCATCAATCTGACGCCTGACTCATTTTACGCCGCCAGCCGCATGCAGGATGCCGACTCCTTGCGTCAACGGGTCAGACAGATTGAGGACGAAGGTGCCCAGATGATTGACGTAGGAGCCTACTCCTCCCGTCCCGGAGCCGAAGACGTCAGCACAGAGGAGGAGATGAAGCGCCTGCGTTGGGGACTTGATATCATCTGTCAGACCAAACAGCATGCACTGATCTCCATCGACACCTTCAGAGCCGATGTAGCCAAGATGTGCGTCGAGGAGTACGGCGCAGATATCATCAATGACATATCAGCCGGCGAACTCGATACGGAGATGTTTGCCACCGTTGCCCAACTTCACGTCCCGTACATCATCATGCACATGGTGGGCAACCCGCGCGACATGCAGCAGCATACGGAATACAAGGACTTGATTGCAGACATGTTTCTCTACTTCTCTGACAAGATTAACCATCTCCACGACCTCGGCGTAAGCGACATCATCCTTGACCCAGGATTTGGCTTCTCCAAGACCCTCGACCAAAACTATCTGCTGCTCCGTCGTCTGACCGATTTTCAGGAGTTCGGTCTACCACTGCTTGTAGGCGTATCCCGCAAGTCCATGATTTTCCGCCTGCTTGACTGCACTCCCGCCGAAGCGCTGGGAGGTACCACGGTCGTCAACACCCTTGCCCTGGAGCGCGGCGCCAATATCCTCCGTGTCCACGACGTCAAGGCCTGCGCCGAAGCGGTCGCTATCTGGTCCAAGACCTACAGCCAGCACTAGAACCCCTGTCTACCACTCACTCAGACAATACTCCATACGATATGATCACTTTCAGCTTCAAAGATGTCATTGACATACTACTTGTGGCCTTGGTGCTCTACTACATCTACAAGCTCATGAAGCGATCCAGCGCTGCAAATATCTTCAGCGGCATTATCGTATTCATTATCGTATGGATTGTGTTCTCACAGATACTCAACTTCCGCCTGATGGGGACGATGATGAACTACATCATCAACATCGGAGCCCTCGCGCTGGTCGTTCTTTTCCAGGAGGAAATACGACGCTTCCTATCCACCATCGGCACTACCGGCAAGCACAACTTCATCATCAACTTCCTGCGAGGCAAGCATCCCGATAATGCGACGCACGAGGATATCATGCCCATCGTACTCGCCTGTCTCAACATGAGCAAGAAGAAAGTGGGCGCCCTCATCATCATCGAGCAGCAGATAGGCCTCAGCGAGTATATCAGCAGCGGCGACACGATCGATGCCAATATCAATCAGCGTCTGATTGAAAACATTTTCTTCAAGAACAGTCCCCTCCACGACGGCGCCATGATCATCCGCAAAAAGCGCATCGCGGCAGCAGGATGCATACTCCCCGTATCTCATGACGGCGATATCCCCAAGCAGTTCGGCTTGCGCCATCGTGCCGCCTTGGGCATCTCGCAAAAGACTGACGCACTGGCCATCGTCGTATCCGAGGAAACCGGAACTATCTCGGCTGCCAAGAACGGATCCTTCCATGTCAATCTCACGGCCGATGAGCTCGAGGCGTTCATCTCGCAAAAGTAAATCTGCGTCAGGCTGGTCTCTTATTCTCCCCTAGGGCAACGCCCGCTTCTGATCGGGAACCGCTTCTATTTTCTGAAATTCCTTTCTTTTACAAATTTCTGACAGCTTATCCGCTTTATTCTTGCTCGAACAGCACTATATAGGCACAAAGTCCTCGCTAAAATCTGGGTCGGGACACCAGCCAGGCAGAATGCCGCCCGCATGTTGCCTTCAACTCCAGATAGGGGAAAAATCGAATAGCCATAAATTATTTTTTATATAATAAATATGGGATACTGTCTCAAATAGGTCCGATGTTGTGATGATAAGTCGCCTTGTTCGTGTAACAAGGTCCGATGTATTTTAAATAAGGTCCGACCTATTTTAAACTAGACGCCGCATTGTTATCGTCTGATAGCCAGGTAGTTACAAAAATATCAAATACTGTTTGTAATTCATTGCATTCCAATCAGTTACAAGAGCAAAAAAAATACAAGCTTTACTTCTTGTAGGCTCGAATAGAAAATGAGGCCATATCTCAATTTTATATAAAAAAGATGTCGACTTCACAGGTCCTTGATAAGATCCAGTTGTCCGCATAAGCAGACTCCGCCCTCGCTGAAAGACCACAATAAAGCGTAAAAACTCTCAACGAAACGTGCAAAAGTTTTCGGCAACGTATTCAAAGGCTTCCTGCAAGGTGCGAAAGGGCTTCAGCAAGGCACGAATGTTTTTTTTGCGATGCGTAAAGGACTCTCTATGAAGTACGAAGACTTCCGCTGAAGTGTACAAAGGGTCCCTGCGGGGCGAGAGAGGCCTTCTGCGAGGTGTGCAAGACTTCAGAGAAAATGGAATTGTGCAAGAAGTGATTGGTGCTTTGTCTGCCCAGCCCCGCTTGGGCTGTCGATCATAGAACGTCTGTCGCGGACATACACTTGCCGACCTTTGATGAGCGTTGAGGAGAAAGAGTCTACTGACATCCAAAAGGGCGGCAATGAGGCTTTTACTTTTCTCTGACTCTAAGTGGTCCCGTTTGAGTCAGAAGCTGAGTTATTATCATTTGAATATCAATTCATTGTTACAATGTCTTGTCTCTTACTCCGCTGTTCCCATCTAAGCTGATGCAGCAGCGCGAGATAAAGTCCACAGGCTGGAGGGCAACAAGACTTTTCGAAAATATTAGACGCCTTTCCTTCGTCCAAATGGCTGCCCAAGAGATTGCCTTCACCATGAGAAAGGTCCCATGATGACGACCTTCGGAATAATACTCCAGCCACCGTGCCATGAGCGAAACACGGTCATCCGGCCAAGCGAAAAAAGCGGGAAAGCCTTCCGGATTCGCTTCATTTTTCGTAACTTTGCTAACTGAAAATATCTACGGATGAACGACGACGAAAACAATCTCACCACCGAGCACTCCAGTTATAAGCCAGCCGACAAAAACGACGCCATGGCCATTCACAAGCTCAGCGGCATGTACCAAAACTGGTTCTTGGACTATGCCAGCTATGTGATACTTGACCGCGCAGTTCCTCATCTGGCCGACGGACTTAAGCCTGTGCAGCGGCGTATCCTGTACTCCATGAAGCAGATGGATGACGGGCGCTACATCAAGGTAGCCAACATCGTGGGACATACCATGCAGTTTCACCCTCATGGCGATGCCTCCATCTACGGCGCCCTGGTGCAACTCGGGCAAAAGAATCTGCTCATCGACTGTCAGGGTAACTGGGGAAATATCTACACCGGCGACTCCGCAGCTGCGCCCCGATACATCGAGGCCAGGCTTTCCAAGTTTGCCTTGGACGTACTCTTCAACGCCAAGACTACAGACTGGAAGCTCTCCTACGACGGCAGGCAGAATGAGCCTGTGACCCTGCCGGTCAAGTTTCCGCTCTTGTTGGCACAAGGGGCGGAAGGCATTGCCGTAGGTCTCTCCGCCAAGATATTGCCTCACAACTTCGGCGAACTCTGCGACGCCGCCATCAGCTACCTCCACGGTGAGCCCTTCCAGCTCTTCCCCGACTTTCAGACAGGCGGCAGCATCGATGTCTCAAAATACAATGACGGTCGACGAGGCGGCAATCTCAAGATACGCGCCAAGATCGAGAAGCGAGACAACAAGACTATCGTCATCTCTGAAATACCTTACGGCAAAACGACATCCAGCGTCATCGACTCCATCCTCAAGGCGGGCGAAAAAGGCAAGATTAAGATACGCAAGGTCGACGACAATACCGCCGAAAATGTCGAAATCGTCGTTCATCTCCAACCTGGCACCAGTTCGGACAAGACTATAGACGCCCTCTATGCCTTCACCGACTGTGAAGTCAGCCTATCGCCCAACTGCTGCGTCATCGAGGACGACAAGCCCCAGTTCCTGAGCGTCAGTGATGTGCTGCGCCACAGTGTGGACGAGACGCTCCGCCTCCTCCAGCGCGAGCTCGAGATCAAGCGCGACGAGATCATGGAACAGCTGCACTACGCCACGCTTGAGGAAATCTTTATCAACGAGCGCATATACAAGGACAAGAAGTTTGAAGAGGCGCCTACGATGGACGCAGTCTGCGAGCATATCGATGAGAGACTGACCCCATACTATCCACAGATGATACGCGAGGTCACCAAGGAGGACATCCTCAAGCTCATGGAGATCAAGATGTCCCGCATTCTCAAGTTTAACAAGGAGAAGGCCGACGAAGCAATCCTGCGCATGAAGGGCGACATCGACAAAATCAATAAGGATCTCCAAAACATGACGGAGGTGACCGTCAACTGGTATCAGATGATCAAGCAGAAGTATGCCGCCGCTTATCCGAGACATACGGTCATCCGCTCATTTGACACCATCGAAGCCACCAAGGTCGCTGAAGCCAACCAGAAGCTCTATATCAACCACGAAGAAGGATTTATCGGTACCGGACTGAAGAAGGACGAATTTGTCATGCCCTGCTCCGATATCGATGACGTCATCCTCTTTTACCGTGACGGCACCTACAAGGTCACCCGTATTCAGGACAAACTGTTTGTCGGGGAGACTGAAAAGAGCAAGGCTGAGAAACGCAAGGCCGAAATTATACATGTTGCCGTCTTTAAGCGCAACGACAAGCGCACCATCTACAATGTCGTCTACCACGACGGTCGCAAGGGCTACTACTACATGAAACGCTTCAACGTGACCTCGATCACCCACGACCACGAGTACGATATTACTAAGGGAACTCCCGGCAGCCGTATCATGTACTTCTCCGCCAACCCCAACGGTGAGGCCGAGACGATACGCGTACTGCTCAAGCCCGATCCCAAGCTCAAGAAGCTCTCATTTGACCAGGACTTCGCCGATCTCAAGATCAAGGGGCGTCAAAGCATGGGCAACTTGCTCACCAAGAAGCCCGTCTACCGTATACAGCTCAAGAGTCGCGGAGGCAGTACATTGGGCGGACGCAAGGTATGGTTTGACACCGACGTACACCGCCTCAACTACGAGGAACACGGGCAGTACATCGGCGAATATGGCAACGATGATCGTATCCTCGTCATTAGGGCCAATGGCGAATACTACACGACTAATATCGACCTGAGCAATCACTATGAAACCGATATCCAGTATATAGGCAAGTACGATCCGGCCCAGATATGGACAGCCGTACTTTATGACGCTGACAACCAAAGATATCCCTATCTCAAGCGTTTCCATCTTGAGCTCAACCGTCAGCGTCAAAATTTCCTCGGAGACAATGCTGACAGCCAACTCATTCTCCTCAGCCAGCAAGCCTTCCCGCGCATAAAGGTCACCTATGGAGGCGCCGATGCCTTCCGCGATTCCGAAATAGTCGAGGCTGCCGATTTTGTCGGTATCAAGAGCTACAAAGCCAAAGGCAAACGGCTCACCACGCTACAAGTCGACAAGATTGAAGAACTCGAGCCCACTCGATTCCCTGATCCGCCGAGTTCAGACAACGGCGATGGGCACGACCCAGATACGCCCGCCGGTCAACCGGCAGACGAGAGGAAGGATCAGGAACCCGACGATGAAGAGCTGCGCGATGAAATGACCGGACAACTGCGCCTCTTCTAACCCATAAGCAGAGGGCAAAATTCGTCTACTGCCTATCCCCAATAGATCTGAAGTGTTCAAACCACGCGGCATGTGCCTTGTCAGTTCATCTACACTTGTGAAAAATTCCGCCAGCAGACATCACCGTTGTCTGTGAAAGCACATCAGAGACACGTGCGAGCTTATCCGCCAGCCATAAAGGCCATATCAAGTTCCACAGAGGGCTTCACCGCTTGAAACATTGCTATCTAGATATAGCAAAAAGAGATTACCAGAGTACGAATCCCTTTTTTACCCATATTGCTTCCGCAAACTTCGCACGGTGTAGCTCACGGTAATGAATTAGTATCTAATTTTCTGTCTTTCACGTGAATGGATATCCAATTTCCATTTAATTGTACAGGAAATCGCATACCATAATATGGGTATTGTAAAAGCACAAATTGTTCCGTAACTTCGCACCTAAATTAAAGAAATGATAAAATTTAATCGTCTATTTCGACATAATGCATTAATTTTGCAACAGAATATTTACTTATCGTGATACAATGAAAGAGATTTTCTGCATGAAGCCCTTACGATTCAGGTTGCTCACGACCTTTGTACTGCTTATCCTAAGCAGCCTAACCTATGCCCAGGTAGCCAGCTACACTCTCAAGGGCAGTGTTCACGATGAGAAGGGACGTCCCGTCGAGCTCGCCCAAGTCGTACTCAACGACGCGCTCAACACCAACACCGACCGCAATGGTAACTTCGTCATCAACAATGTGCCGGCCGGCGTCTACCAATATCATGTCACTTTTGTGGGATATCAGGCCGTAAAAGGCACCATCGAGATCAAGACCGGCAAGGAAGTACTCAATGTCAGGATGCAGGAGCTCGGACTAAAACTCAAGGGGGTCACCGTGACCGCAACACAGCAGCAGATGGGCTCCAAGTCCGAGATAGGACAGGAAGCCATCCGGCACCTCCAGCCTAAGAGCCTCAGCGATATGCTCCAACTCGTGCCTGGCAACTTGACAGAAAATCCCAATCTCAATAATTTGTCACAAGCCCATATACGCGAGATTGGCACTGACCGCAACAATGCACTGGGTACCAGCGTCGTCGTAGACGGTACACCTCTGAGCAACGATGCCAACCTGCAAGTCATCGCACCGACCCGCTATGGTACTGCTTCCTCAGCCACGATGGACGGCATGAGTGAGCAGACTACTGCAGGAGGCGGCGTGGATCTCCGCACCGTCAGTGCAGGCAACATCGAGACCGTAGAGGTGATCCGCGGCATTCCAGGTGTCGAATACGGCAACTTGACCAGCGGCGTCGTCATCGTCAAGACTAAGAGCGGCCGCACCCCTTGGGAAGCCAAGGTTCAGGCTGATCCTTACTCCAAGCTCATCTACGCCGGCAAAGGCTTCCAGCTCAAGGACGGTGGTGCCATCAACTTCAGCCTCGACTGGGCACAGAGCTGGGGCGATACCCGCCGTCACTACTTAGGATACGACCGCGTCACCGCCAATGCCGGATACAGCAACCAGTGGGGCCCGCTGAGCTTCAACCTCAAAGGAGCCTTCTACTCCAATGTCAACAACCGCAAGCGTGATCCCCAAATGGATGAGCTCGGCAATACCTTTAAAAATACCAATGTCGGCTTGAGGCTCTCCGCCAACGGCAGTTGGAAGCCCAAGAACGCATGGATTACGAGCTTGGACTACAATCTCAGCATGCAGGCCAGCCATACGATTGACAAACATCATGACCGCGTCACCAGTCCCGACGGTGTGATCACCAACGTCAGAGAGACGGGCGTACACGAGGCCATGTTTAAGAACGCTGCTTATGACTGTGACTACAAGATTGACGGCAAGCCCTTCAATTTCTTCGCCCAACTTATCGCCAGCAAATACTTCCAGCTCGGCAAGCAAAACTATACCAATGTGAAGCTCGGCGCAGAATACACCGTCGACGATAATAATGGCAATGGTCTGACTTACGACATCAACAATCCGCCTCAGGCAGGTGGCACTCATACCCTGCGTCCACGGGCCTACAAAGACATCCCTGCGCTCAACACCTTGAGTGGATTTTTGGGCGACAAGACACGTCTCTTCTTTGGTACACGCGACATTACGTTGGAGGCCGGCGTTCGTCTGACCAATCTCTTTCTTGACAAGGACAAGAGCGGCGGCAACGGCAGCATGACTGTTCTCGAGCCGCGTATTAATGCTTCGCTCAACCTCCTCAATCGCAAAAACAACAACCTATTTGACGATTTCTCCATCACAGGCGGTTTTGGCTTGAGCAACAAGATGCCAACTTTGCTCTACCTCTATCCCGACAAGTCCTACTTCGACTACCCCAGCCTCGCTTACTATGGCAACACAGAGGCTGACCGCCTCGCACTCATCGAGACCCGCGTCGTAGAGAACACCCAAAATGCCAATCTCAAGCCGACCAATACCCGCAAATGGGAGATAGGCTTCAACTTCCGCATCGGAAAAGTCAAAGGATTCCTCACCTACTTCAATGAGCATCACAAGCACGAGTTCGGATTTGACAGCCAGTTGCTCTTGATGCACACGACGAAGTACCTGGTACCCACAGGCTCCACCGACCTTACCTTTGATCAAGCCACTGGCGCTGTCTCTTATTACAATAACGGCGTTGCTGGCACCGCTACGACCACAGAGCGCAACGAGATTCTCACTTGGGCGATGCCCAGTAACCAGAGCCGCTCGTGGAAGCACGGTATCGAGTACGGACTGGACTTCGGAGAGTTTAAGCCGATCCGTACCTCTCTCAGCATCAATGGAGCTTGGTTTCATATCAACCGCCGCTATGAGAAAGACCAGCTGAGTATCATCGAAAAAGACTTTGATTATGCAGCCATCATGCCTGCCGGAAGCGGCACAATACAGGATCGCATCAACACTACTTTCCGTTTCATCACTCACATCCCCGCCATCAAGATGATATTTACGACGACGGTACAAGTAGTATGGTATCAGAGTACACAAGCCTGCTACACCGACAATGACGGCAACAATCTCTACTCTACTATTACCTATCAAGGGAAACAATACTACGCAGTCAATCCAATCGGCTATTACAATCGTAATGGCAATTACACAGCTTGGACAGCTGACGCCGCAAACAGTGCCACGCTCTTCCGTATGGTTGACCGCTACCAGATGTATGCTTTCAAGAAGGACGTAGTTGATCCGTGGGCCATGCTTAACTTCCGCTTCACCAAGGAGCTTGGTCGCGTCGGTGAGCTTTCCTTCATCGCCAACAACTTTCTCAATACATCCAAATGGCACACCAATAAGTACTCACTCGCCAAGAGTCAGTTATACCCCGACATTTACTTCGGCGCAGAGCTCAAATTGAAATTCTGATACTAGATTTATTGCTATAGTTTTCTGATTTTATTAACCTAAACAACAAACAATGATGAAAAAGAATCTATTAAAAGTGGCTTTCGGACTGCTTGCTATTCTGCTCACCTTGCCATTGACATCGTGCAGCGATAGCGACGACGAAGTTAAAAGTTACGTGATGAGCATCAAGCTCACACTTCCCACCGAAGTAGCCGAGGACAATATCGAGAATGTCCAACTGATCATCTCCAAGAACAATCATGCTGACACCATCAAGTTGGGTAGCCAGTTGAGTTACGGACTTACTCTACCTCAGGGCCAGTATACTATCCAAGCAACCGGTAAGGTCATCGACGAAGCTCAAGCTTACGTAACCGGCCAGACTACTGTAGACCTTTATGCTGACGCAACTACGACCATCTCTCTCAGCAAGTATACACAGTCTCCTTTGATTTTCAAGTCTCTCTATACGACCGGAGGTCGCCAGGGCTATATGAAGGATGGTTACTTCGAGATTGTCAACAACTCTGACGAAGTACAGTATCTCGACAACCTGATTCTCTTTGCAGGTCCTACTGGCCAGGCGCAAGCCAATGCTTGGCAGGCTGAGGGTATTACCGATATCTATCCTTCAGGTCAGGGCGCCGTCGTAGCCTTCCCCGGCAACGGCACGGACTATCCTCTCCAGCCCGGTCAGAGCGTTTTGGTCGCTCAGGATGCAGCCGACCACACTCAACTTGACCCCAACGGCATCCACAGTGATCTTAGCAATGCAGACTTTGAAATCTATCTGGACTATGTAGGTAGCGAGATAGACTATCCTGCCACCAATATGAAGGTTCTCTGGACCAACAACAAATACATGGCAGCCTTCGGCCTCGGATTCTTCAGCCGTAGCTACATCCTCGCCAAATTGCCTACCGGCATGACGCCTGAGGAGTTTGCAGCCGACTCTACCAACTTCCAGACCACACCTAACACCACAAGCACTTCTCTCTTCATGATGATGCCGAGCAAGTATGTGCTTGATGCTGTAGAGATTTGGGACGCTTCTTCTGATGTCCACTACAGTGTCTTCCTGCCCAAGGATGATGCACAGGGTGTCTTTGGCTCTACCGTTTGGACCGGCAAGTGCATACGCCGCAAGGTCTCCAAGATTGTCAATGGTCGCGTATATTATCAGGATACCAATAACTCTTCCAAGGATTTCCTCAACAATCAACCGCAGACGCCAGGCGTAACACCTACGGCCGTTGACAAGTAATCATACTTCCCGTCAGTCATCTGACTGATGGTGATCTCACCCCAAAGACTTAAGACTCGGCCTGTGCCACACGCCATGTGCCGGCTTAAGGTTAGGTCTTAAGTCTTTACTTTATCAGATATCGTCTATCGCTTTTTTGAGACTCAGACGCTCTAAACAAACAGACTTCTTACACGTACAGAAATGAAACGAACAAGCCTTCTCATCACCACAAGCCTTATCGGCCTGATGTCAGTCAGCTCCGGCCTCGCACAGACAACAGACGTGCAGACTGGCCACAACACTTGGCAAGATCAGCAAATCAATGAGCTGACCAACATCAGATACGGAGAACTTAGTCCGACATTTTTGTCGCACAACAAGAAGTCCACTTCTGCCTTTGCTAAGGTAAACTACAATCTCGCCAGAGGCAAATACCATGCACCCGATCAGTCGGGCCGCGAGAACGACCTCAATGTCTACTTCGGCGGACTCAAGCGTATCGGCAAACTGGATCTGAGCGGATATCTCAAGTATGTCAACCAGCAAGCAGACAATCAGAGGTGGAACTCATCTCTCTACCTCAACCCTGACAACCCCTTCGTTTTGGCAGACTCCGTCCTGAGTGACGTGACAGCCGAATCCTTTCACATGAATGCGGCTGCCTCCTACCAATTTCTACCCGCCCTCGAGGCCGGTCTCTCCATTGGTCTAAAGACAGGCAGTCGGTCTGACCAAAACGATCCCCGTCCCAAGACCAACAGTTCCGTCGTCCCCATCACAGCAGGTATCGAATGGACACCTTCAAAGGCGTGGTCCTTTGGTCTGGCAGGTAACATCGAGCTATATCGCTCTGACATAAACTACACCCTCATCAACAATCTTATCGTATACCGCTACTTTGTAATGAAAGGTATGGGAGACTACTATGGCGTAAGCACAGGTTCTCAGACCAGCTACGACCGGGATTACAAAGGGACCTCATGGCAAGCCGCCGTCCACGGCGTTTGGCAGCCACAAGGTCAATGGAGCGACTTCCTCGAGCTGCGCATCGCCGGCAACAATCAGAAGGCCACAGATGGAGGTTCTAGTTATACTTTCAAGGGCGGCGAATACAAGTACGCCCAGTGGTCCCTGCTTAATCGTCTACAGTATCGTCCCAGTGACCGTGTGCTGCATCAACTGGCTATCGAGGCAAGCTACAAGAGCGGCAACTCCACTTGGAGCGATCAGACACGCCGCGTAGATACCGAGCATGCCAACCGTATCTACTACGAGGTACTCAGTACTTACAAAGTACAAAAGAGCAAGCGGCTGCAAGGTGACCTCACTTACCGCTTTGACCGCTTCAAGGCTGATAAGCCTGACCTCTATGCTACAGTCAACGTCGGCGCAGTCTTCAATTCTGACAAGCACTATACTGATGCCGGATGGCCCAAACAGAAATATACTCTTGCCCACGTCAACCTCAATGCCGGCAAATCCTGGGCTCTTGGCAACAATACGCTGACCACCTCATTGGGCGGCGGTTACTACTTTACCCTCGGCGACAAGACTTTTGGCAGTGGCAACACTAGTGCTTCCGCCCTTGACATCACAAGTGCCTATGTCTTGCCCTACTATGAGTATATCACAGGCAAGCACTTCAATGTCGGAGGCCAGATTGACTTCAACGCGCCACTCAAGTCTAAAAGTGGCAATCTGTCTCTGGGCGGATTTGTCAAGGTCTGGAACAATCTATATGCTGACAACGGCGAATTCAGCGCCAAATACAAATCCAAAGCTTTCACCAATATCGACCTAGGCCTCTATCTTACATTCTAGACAATCCATGAAAATCAAATACAGTCAATACCTCTTACTATTACTTCTCTTATTACTCCCCTTCAAAAGTCAAGCACGGCATGGATTTGCCGTAGTCATAGATAGCAAGAGCCTCAGCGAGGCCCGTGAGGAAGTCAATGCCTACATTCGGGCCATAGAGCAACGTCAAGGACTCAAAGTCTACACTGTCGTAGACCGATGGGGCATACCCGACAGCATACGTGCTACGCTCAAGCGTATGCATGAGCAGAAGCAAGATCCCATCGTGGGTGCCGTCTTTATCGGCGACATTCCCATTCCTATGGTACGCGATGCACAGCACCTGACATCGGCCTTCAAGATGAGCCAGAAAGCTGATCGCCGCGACAGTAGCGTGCCCTCAGACCGCTACTACGATGATTTCGGTCTGCAGTTTACTTCTCTGGGCCGTGATAGCGATGCCGCTTATCCCTATTTCTACTACTCTCTCTCGGCCAACGGTGACCAAACGCTCAGTCCGGACATCTTCAGCGGACGCATTAGGCCTACCGATACCAAAGGTAGCACCCGCTATGACAAATTGCGTACCTACCTAAGAAAAGCGACGCAATTTAAGTTGAATCCCGAGCATCTCAACTCAGTATTCATATTCAACGGAAACGGATCGCTGACCGAATCCAATGTTGCCCACATCGACGAGTTCCGCAGTATGATGGAGCACTTCCCTCAGCTACAGCAGCGACAGGAGAGCTACAGCTACATGCAACACGACGAAGCCCCTTATATCAAGACCAAGATGGAGCAGGAGCTCATGCGTCCAGACTTGAGTCTCGCCATCCTCCATCATCACGGCGACTACGACACGCAGTATCTCGGAGCCTATCCGCGCCCTCGCACTGCAAGTGAAGCTATTGACTACATCAAGTACACTTATCGCAATAATATACGTACTTATAAGCGTTTTGGTAAAGATCCTGACAGCATTAAGGCCAAGATTATTGCTTCCAGTGGTATTCCCGCTGAGTGGCTGGCCGATGTAGGCAGCGCAAAGAGTGAAGCGGCTGACTCTCTGATCGTCACAAAGGAGAATCTGACCCTTCATGACTTTGCAGACGGACGATATAAGCCCAATTGTCGCTACATCAACTTTGATGCATGCTACAACGGAGCTTTCAATATGGAAGATTGCATCGCCAATGAGTACATCTTCCAGCCAGGCAAGACTCTCGTAGCCATGGCCGGCAGTGTCAATATTCTGCAGGACAAGTGGCCAGACCGCTTCATGGGTCTGTTGGCCCGCGGCATTATGGCTGGCTATATTGCTCAGTGTACCAGTTATCTTGAATGGCATCTTATTGGAGATCCGACCTTTGCCTTCGCGCCCGAAGCCAATAGTGCGGACGTCAACGCAATGATGGCTGACTATACGCCCAAGGACTGGCTTAAGGCTTACGACAAGGTTTCTGACAGCGATATCAAGGCTATGGCCCTCTACAAGCTATCCAGCACACGACTTATGACATCGGCCCGACTGCTTAATATTCAGCAGACCTCGCCCTTTGCCATGGTCCGCCTTGAGGCCTTCCTCACACTCAGACTACGCGGTGGGGACGATTTTGTCAAAGCCATACAGATAGCCTCTCGCGATAACCACGAGCTCATACAGCGCTTTGCTGTCAATGAGATGCAAAGCAACGGAGATCCGCGCATCATTTCCTCCCTTCTGCGCCTGTATCTCAAAAACAACCCTTCAGCCCGCGTAGAGTTTAATGCCTCACAAGCGCTCCAATTCTTCCCAGAGCAGGAAATGATGCCCATTGCACGCCATCTGATTGATAGCCTCTCCGCCTTTGCCATTGACACCACGACATTTGCAACTAAACTGTCTAAGATCAAGGAATATTCCCACTACTGGGACGGTGACATCGCAGACCTAATCTCTGGTAAACTCGATGCCAAGCATGCCTTACGTCAAGCCAGCTATATGCGCATCTACATGCCTTCTTACCTCATACCTGACGTCGCCCAGTACACTGCAACCTGCACCAATGCTGAGCTGCAGCGTGACCTGCTTGAAGCCCTCGGCTGGCATGGTACAGCCTACACAGCTGGGGACATCGTCAAAGTAGCTGAGCAATTGAGCCATGACACCAGCCGCCCGGAGGAAGTCCGTCAGGAAGCCCTCAAGACGCTCAAACGCGTAAATGCGGTCCGACAGCGATAGTCGCTCTGCAGCTTGAAAGGAAAATACCCGCTTTAACCATTTACATAAAAACGACCTCATCATCCAATAAAGTAAAATAAGCCTGTACAGTAGACACAGTAAAAACAACATCGGCCTTAGTTTAAACTACATCGGGCCTTGTCAGAACTAGGTCAGACGTTGTCAGTCAAACATCTCACATTTTTAAGAAAAACAAATAAGATCAGTATATGAAAAAGACAGCCATTCTACTTCTCTTGGCCCTCGCCACAGGTCTGCAATCCCAGGCCCGTGACGGATTTGCCATTGTAATAGATCAGAAGAGTTATACCGAAGCTAAAGCAGAGGTAGACGCTTACGCGAAGAGTGTAGAGCAACTCCACGGACTCCACGTCTACACCGTCATCGACCGTTGGGGTATCCCCGACAGCATACGTGCCATCCTCAAGCGCATGCATGAGCAGAAGCAAGACCCTATCATTGGCACTGTGCTCATAGGTGATATACCTGTAGCCATGATTCGTGACGGCCAGCACATGACCAGTGCTTTCAAGATGAACCAGATACAGCCCCGCAAGGAGTCTTCTGTGCCAAGCGACCGATACTACGATGATTTTGGTCTGCAATTCAAAGACCTCGGACACGATGACGACGCCCCCTACTTCTACTACAGCGTCACTGCCTCCAGCGCGCAGCGTCTGGAACCTGATATCTACAGCGGACGAATCCGACCCACTGACGTCAACGGTACAAGCCGCTATCAGAAGCTCCGCAACTATCTCCGCAAGCTGGTCATCGAGAAAAACAAACAGCGCTCGCTGCGAAAGATGTTCTTCTTCAGCGGCCATGGCTACATATCTGAGAGCAAGGTAGCGCGCATGGATGAGAAGCAGGGCTGGAAAGAGCATTTCCCCCACCTTAACGGCCGCACTGATGCCATAAGTTATATGGACCACACCGACCACCACCCTGTCAAGGAGAACTTGATGAATGAGCTCATGCGCTCCGATCTTGATTTCGCGATACTTCATCACCACGGATACTGGGATACGGAGTATCTCAACGGCATCTCTCCCATCTACACCGTACAGCAAGCCAAGGACTTCATCACCCGTAATCTCCGCGAGCATCTCTATTCGACCAAGCAGCGCGGCCGTGACTATAAAAAAATGGAGCAAGACTTCAAGGAGCGTTTTGACGTGCCCGATAGTTGGATGAAGGGCGCCTATGACGATGCCCAAGCCCTTAAGGACAGTGCTCTTGACGCTCAGGAAGATCTCCACCTCGAGGACTTTGCCCAGTACGGCTACCAGCCAAACTGCCCCGTCGTAGTCATCGATGCCTGCTTCTGCGGATCCTTCCACAAGGAAGACTGCATCGCCGATGAGTATATTTTCCAACCCGGCTCGACAGTTGTATGTGTCGCCAATTCTGTCAATGTACTGCAAGACAAGTGGAGCGACCGCCTCATGGGACTCATAAGCGAGGGTGGCTGCATTGGAGACGTAGCCCGCTACTCAACATATCTGGAATCGCACATCATTGGCGACCCCACCTTCCGGTTTAAGCCAGTTAGCGACGCAGCTATCGACATCGACCATGTTATCAATGAGAACAAGGTCTCCTCATGGCGCAAGTTGCTCAAGAGCAGTCTGCCTGACTATCAAAGCCTTGCCATAGAGCATCTCTGCCGCCTCAAGGCTATCACATCAGCTGAGCTTAAGAAGATCTACGAGCAGTCCCCCTATGGTATCGTCCGCATGATGGCGCTGACAAAGCTCTCCAAATTTAATGACGACAACTTCATCGAGACCATCAAGCTTGCATCACAAGATGCATACGAACTCGTACAGCGACAGGCTATCCGCTATATACATGACAGCGGCGATGAAAGACTGATACCTTCCCTTATCAAGATTTGCATCAGCAACAATACAAGCGACCGAGTTAACTTTGATGCCAAGACCGCCCTTGATGTAATGTCAGGTGACAAGCTTGTAAAGGAGTTTGCCCAACAGTTTGACGATCCGTCAGTACACTATATCCACAAGGATACCGTGCGCTCTATTATCCTACGTACCATCGAGCGTGGAACCCGTGGTGCTGTCAAGGAAATTGAGGAAATGACTGATACCGCCACGACCAAAAAAGCAATCAAGTTTACGATTCGTGCACAGCGCAACAATCTCGTGCACGCTAAGGTACCCTTCTTCATTGACTATGTCGAGCATGGCACTACTGACCCCGAACTTCAGACAATGATACTCGAAGCGCTTGGCTGGCATGCCAATTCCTATCAGGCTAAGAACATAGCCGACGCCGCTCTACGCATTTCCAAGGACAGCAAGTACGCTCCTGAAGTACGCAATGAGGCACTGAAAACATACAATCGCATTACTCAATAATCCCGATATGACCATTCGACCTTACAAATATTTTTTACTGGCGGCACTATGCCTTTTTGCCGGCGAAGCAGCAGCGCAGCCTGTTGTGCGCAAGGCGTATCCTGCCCCCAAAATGACACCTCAGGTAGCCTATATTCAGAGTCTGCGTACCCACTTCAAGCCACTTGCGGAAGGAACTGTCACGCTGCCTGTCAGTGTAGACAATTCCAAAAGCATGTACTTCCCACCCATCCTTGACCAGACCGGTGGCTCATGCGCCCAGGCATCAGGTATCGGATACATGTTTACTTATGAGATCAATCGTTATCTGGGCCGTGACGCCAAAGCCTCTGCTGACAATCGTTTTGCCTATCAGTTTTCATGGAATATGATAAATGGTGGTCAAGACGAGGGAGGCTTCGTAGACGAAGGTCTCTATCTCGCCATGCGTTATGGCATGATGACAGAGACAGACTATGGGTGGGCAAGCCTATATTCCTTCAAGTGGGCGACTGGATATGATAAGTATCTGCGTGCCATGCACTATCGTGCCTCTCAGATCGTCACGATGCCTGACAGCATCCCTCTTATCAAGCGTTACCTCTACGATGCAGGTGACGGCAGCCAGACCGGAGGTATCCTCACCTTCTCCACACAAGCCCGAGGCTGGACCTTTAACGATGACTACGACGGGCCATCGGCTACAGGATACCACTCATTGATTACCAGCCTGGCTACTTCCGGCGCTCACGCCCTGACAATTGCTGGCTATGACGACCTTGTGCGCTACACTGACGCCAAGGGCGTGACCCATACGGGAGCCTTCATCGTCGTCAATTCATGGGGTACTTACAGCCACGACAACGGTCGTTTCTACTTGCCTTACGATTTCTTCCGGAGTGTTAACAATCGTCCCACTATCCTGAGTGACGAGCTCGTAGGTGTCAAGGTTACTACGTTTGAGCCCAAGGTTGTCTATAAAGTTAGTGTTACCTACAGTTCCCGCAATGACCTTGCCTTCGGCATGAATGCTTCGACCGACGCCAGACGTACCTATATGCCAGACTACAGCTACTGCTATGCCTTCCGCAACCAAGGTGGCGACTACAGCATGCAGGGTGCATTCAATACAAATGGCATCGAGATTGCCATGGACTACACCGACAGAGCCAACAAGCTGGACAATATCAAGCGATACTTCCTCAATGTCTACTGCACCCGCCAGGGCAGCCGACTTGGCGCAGGAACTGTCGACAGTGTACAAGTCATAGACTATCGTGGCATGACTCCCAAAGTATACAGGGCCCAAGGTGATTTCCCCAAGACCATTTCCATGGGCGACAATGTCATCATTATTCCTACCCTGCTCTATACTCTCTCTGTCTCGCCCTACCGCTGGCTAGATGTGAACGATATACTATCGTCTAATACTTACCTCGTGCGTACAACCAAAGGCCGTCAAGCCAAGGTCAAATTCACCGGCTACAATCCACAGACGGGTGAAGTGAGTCTAGACTATGCCATTTTCAACAATTAAGAAGCCACCCTTTGACATGAAACACATATTTCGCCTCACCTTCCTTCTAATGGCTGCCGCTGTCACACTGTCTGCTTGCTCCAGCGACAGCTCCAGCAATCCCATAGTCAAGCAGTCCTCTCTGCAAATACAGACCGCAAAAGACCAATGGACCTATATCTCACTCGAGACAGGATCTGTGGTAAGCACTTGCGCCATCGGCGACACGATAGCTCAGAAGCAGATGGCACAGCGTACGGACTGGGACATTGCTCTCTGCAATGGTATGATACGCACCAATAGCGGCGCCTCTGGTACAGCAGGAGGTGGCATCGCCAAAAGTCCGACGGATTATGACAATCTTCCCTCGGCGATCTCTGCAAGTTACGACACCGACCGGGATACTTTGGAAGTGTATTAACTACCTTAGGCACTATTCGCCTGATTTACCAAACGAGCGTGAGATGAAGGGCAGAGCAATACGCAAGCTCTGATGCCAGTATTCCCAGGTATGTCCTCCATTGCGCACTCTCAGTTGTACAGGTAATCCACGGCGAAGCATGCTCTGATGGAGTTGTTCACTGAGCGGCAAAAGCCCGTCATCATCGCCGCAGTCAACAAACCAGTCTATCTTTTTCAACACTGCAATCTGCTTGTCGGTCGCGACACTGTCCAGATAGGTCATCGGACAGTTGTCGTGTACTGACTTGACGCGCAAGGCCATGTACTTGGTCTTGTCCAGAGGCTTGACATGGGCATCTAGCCAAGCACTCATCGCATAGCAAGCCGCGAAAAGCTCCGGATGGTGCATACAGTAGGCTACGCTGCCGCCCCCGCCCATTGACAGTCCGCTAATAGCTCTGTGACGTCGGTCCCCGATAATACAGTATTTCTTTTCCGCCGCAGGCATCAGCTCTTCGAAGAAGAAATCTTCGTATGCATAGCCCTTTACATTGAAGTAGCCACACCATGTATGGACAATGTCTGGCGTACCCGCATTGGGCATGATGATGACCATCTTGTCCGCTTCGCCGGAAGCCATCAACTCATCACATATTTGGCGCATGTGCCCTTTGACATCCCAGGCTGTATAGGTATCACTGAGCCCATGAAGCAAATAGAGGACAGGATATTTCTCCACATTGCGCATGCGGTAACCCGCAGGCAGGTATACATTGTACTTGACCCACTCGCCAAGTTTCTCACTTCTGATACTATCTACTATAATATGCCCCCTCTGGGCACAGCACGGCATCTGAACGCTGACCAACAGAAGTAGAATAATAAGAAAGCTAAATCTCTTCATAACATCTATACATATTTGTTTAACTGTCTCAGAATATATTTCCTCTTTGTCCGACGTCTTGTGTCTTTTATCAGTCTTTGCCTTCCCGACAAGATGCCGGATACACACAACAGCCGGCATTTACTGATGATACCGGACAGGGCTCCCCACCAGGCCTTGGCTCCGCCACATAGGTTCTGAAAGAGCCTTTTGCCAAATACTCCCTACTACTGTCAGAACGGGTCTGCTCAACTGCCGAGCACCGTTCCGTCCACTACTTCGCCATCTAGAAGCTGCTGTCCCTCAAAGAAGTAGTACCAGTAGCTGCCCTTGTATTTACTCAGTCCCTCAAGTCCATGATTTTGTACCAGTTTGCTGTAAAACTCATCAAATTTGCTTCTCATCATATCCGGCAGATGGAACTGTCTCATAAGAGGAGCATCGTTTGTCGTCTCTACAAGTATGCACGCCTCAGCATAAGCGCGGGGCAAGGGGTGAATCTGATAGTAGTCATACCTTGTCAATGTACGTGCAAAGAGAGGCAAACGCCTGTCCAGAAGCAGGCTACACAGATAGAGATCAAGCAGTTGACGATTGTCAGGTGACTTGCGAAGCAGCATCTCCAGTTCTACAGTCATCTCATACATTCCTACATACACCGTATCAGTCAGAGGTTTGTTTACAACCCGATGACGGTTCTCATCAACCATACGTTGTGCTTTCTTGGCCATAGAAGCGTCCCACGTAGTACCTTTCATCACTGCCAGCAACTTGTCAGCGACCTTCCAATCGCTCTCGGCAATAGCATAGTTGAGCATATGTCTCTGACAACTCAGGCTCGTACCTTCCTTACACTTCATGCCCATCTGTACAGTCTGGCGGTAAGCCTCGTCCCACACCCCAATGGACTCATAAAACTGCCTGTTGAAATTGCAGCACATTGCTTTGCTGTTTCCTCTGAAGAGAAAGTCTTCGCCATTGGCGATCGGATATTGGTTAAGATGCTCGGGCAAAGTGCCCAAGTTGAGTTCTGCAAGCATCCCATAGACCGCTGAAGGCTTATCCAACTGGCTACGGTCCTCAGGAAGCATCTCCAATATTTTTTTCCACTGATGATGGTCTGCCAGATAGCTCAAGTACCACTGTTGTTCATTGCTTCGCCGCTGCTTATCAGAGAGGCAGGCTATCATCGTCCCCACTATCAGCACGAGCCCAAGTGTTAAGGGCATCCAAGACTTAGCCCGCTGCCATCTGGGTACGAGCATCAACCCAACAGACAACGCAGAGAACAGTATAAAAGGCAATGTACCTACTCCCTCTATGGGCGAATACAGATAGCGTCGGTCCAGAGGAATAAATCCAATCCATCTATTGCTCATCCATACGCAGGCAAAGGCTATCAATATTGCGCCGACAGTGCCTACTATAGCACTCTTTATGTCTGATTTCCCTTTCTTCACATCCAGCAGAGGAAGCCAAGCCACTGCTATTGAGGCCAAGATGATGAGCGGCCAAGACATAAACAGATAGCCAACCCATGGCATCAGTTCGACATAGATGTTTCGTTGTGCTTTGCGCTTGATGTGCAAACCACAGAGGATATAGGCAAAGAAGCAGACGCCCTGTAGAGCCACACTGACATCGAGTGGAGCGGCCAACAGCAGCATCAGCGGAGCCAAAAGCGCCAAAGCAGTATATCCCTTGCGCCCCAGCGATGTAGGTATTTGAGCACAGAGCCATGCCATCAGAGCCAGCAGGACACCCTCCACGATGCAACCTACCAGCACCCAACGGTATAGCTGCAAGATCCAGTTGCTCACAATTGAGGTAACGCCTGGCGCCTGCGACAACTTATAGTGCAGGAACGTAGGTTCTGAGACGTAAAAGTCAGTAGCCTCCTGAGCAGCTACCGTATTGGGCAGCCATATATATAGCCCCATGACTGTCAGTATCAGAAGCGACAATATCAATATATAGTCTGATTTTTTCATCTTATCATAGCTTTAGGGCTTCACAAAGCGAGCGAATTCATTCTTGTCGAGTACGACCTTGCCTTTCATCAGTTCAGGCACATTGTATGAAAAACGGCGTTGATGATTTTGTCTAGGCGACTTTTGTGGCAACATAAATGGCTTAGAAAATCTACCGCCATTAAACCTTGCGATATACAGCCTTGTATACCGTCCATCGTCACGCCGGGACGTATACAGCAACCATCTACCGTCGCTGCTCCAAGAGTGGAAACTCTCAGCCTCAGCGCTATTAATTTCCGAAGCACGTCCGGCAACGCCCGTACTTAGATTGATCAGCCATAAGTCCGCCTCTCTGTGCTGGATGGCAAATGTGCCAAAACCAGTGTGGGCAAAGACCAGCCACTTGCCGTCAGGTGAAATACGCGGAAGCGAGGCACTGCCGCCTCGCGATGCGCTCCACACCGTATCAGGCCGAGAGCCCACGCTCCCCGTCCGTTCGTCAAAGGCGACGCGCAGGATGCTGTAGTGAGTATCCTTGGCATTGTATGGCATTGTCGGCTGACTGGGAGCTTCACAGTAGTACAGCCACTTGCCGTCTGGAGAGAAGGTCGGAAAAGTTTGCCACTTCAGCGAGTCCGTAATCTGAGGAATAGCCTTCGTCGTCTGTCGCGCGATATCATAGATGACAAGTTTGCTCCTCATATCAAAGACCTCTATCTTATCCTGACAATGGGTGTAAAACGCCTGCAGCACCTCATTGGCAGAAAATACGATATAACGGCCACTTGGATGCCATGCCGGATATGTGCCGTGGGAGGACTGTCCGTTCTCAGAGATATCCGTTTTGCTCAAGATACCATCCTGACAGATCACTGTGCCGCCGCCCTTGCTCCTGACATGCATCATCCAGTCTCTGGGACTGCCTTTGAGGGGTGTGTGGCAATTGACACAGCCGTTTGAAGCCTGGTCGTTGCTTACAAGTACCGACTCATCGAAGTCGCTCAAGTCCCTCTGCATTATAGCCATCTTGTTCCATCCTACATATCCCGGCGGTAACAGTCTGTAGGAGACATATCCATCTATCGTGTCACCGTCAACAGCTATTGTAAAAGGCTTGTAAGTGACACCATCCGGTTTGCTATCGCTCCATACCGACACCGTGACTTTGATTGTCTTGCCTCGGTTTTGCATGAGTAATTTGTGCCAGTCCTCGAGGGGCCACTGTATATCCTCTTTGCCACTGGCCTCCAGCGTCATACTGTTCTGCCCCTCTGCCGTAGCTTGTATATGGGTAGCACCAGCCACTTCAAAGTCAAGCGGAGCTATGTTACAAGGAACCGTCACATCCTTGTAGTCAGGATAGATGGGAGGTTTCGTTCCGACACTTTCCCGAGCCGTACGCCTACCGCAACTGGTAAGTATCAACGCGGCTGCCAGGACAACCAGTGTCAACCTATGATAATGTATCATTTCTTCTAAGCTCTGTCTGTTTGCGATTGTAAAGATACGACGATTTAGTCAAACGCCTACGATATCAGTACAGAAAAACTTCCCTTCCCCTTCCGCTGACCGCTCTCTCCATAGCCACAATCCGATCCGCTTCTTTATCTCACATCGCTATCCGAGCTACTGACTACAAGCGCCGATATTTGGAGCACTAGGTCTGACCTTGTTTTACCGAAGTCCGACCTTGTCAGTTCCCGACAGATACTCTAGTAATACAGAGTCCGGCCAACAATTGCCCATTGTCGCCTGTAGCACCTCCTGTCCATTAATATCATTTGCAAGCTTTCGGATTATTTTTTGTTTTCCTTTGTTCTGATCTCCCATCTGTGCCCGTCTGCTTATTTGCCAGCGCCCTTTATGTCGCGACTTCCCAACTGAGCTTCCTGACAGCACTTTTCTGCCTCCACATATCGGATAAGCAGGCCTTATTTCGTACTTTTGCACGTGAAATACCCCATTATGTCACACCTATGATCAAAGCCCTGTTTCTCGATATCGACGGTACGCTCGTCAGTTTTGCGACCCACACTATACCTGCCAGTACTCAGTTAGCCTTGCGTCAAGCCCATGAGCATGGGGTCAAGATCATCATTGCCACAGGTCGGCCTTACTACTGCATAGACAACTTGTCCTCCATACAGGACCTTATCGACGGCTATATCTGTACCAATGGGTCCAATTGCTTTGTCGGCCAGCACACCGTGCACCTCCAGCCCTTGCCCGACAAGGCCGTCCGCTATATCATGCAGCAGTGCGACATTCATCAGATACCCGCCGTCATCGTAGGTATAGACAAAGTCGCTGTCTACCATTTCACTCAAGCTGCCAATGAAGCCTGCTACGACCTCATCCATGTCGATTGGCAAAAACTGTCCAGTCCTCTGGAAGAAGTCTTACAGGAGCCTGTCGTACAGGTCAGCCCACTCAATACCGCAGAGCAGGAGTCGGAGTTTTTCCCGAATTTGCAAGACTGTCTGTCCACGCGCTGGTGCGAAGCATTCTCCGACATTACGCCGCTTGGCGTGGACAAGGGCAAAGGCATCGGGTATATGGCCCGTTACCTCGGCTTCCCCATTTCAGAGACTATGGCCCTGGGCGATGGAGGCAATGATGTGCCTATGTTTCAGTGTGCCGGCATCGGTGTAGCCATGGGACAATCACAACCAGATGTGCAGGCACAGGCCGACTACGTCACATCAGATGTCGACCATGAGGGTATAGCTCAAGCGCTCCGCCATTTTGGTATCATCGACTGAGCCCCGATTGTCCATCTATCACTTTCCTCTTCACCGGCAACCCATCATTTTCAGATAAGTTGCCTATTACCTTTTATATAAACTGTCTCCGTAAAGCTCACATCCGACTTCACGGAGACATAGTCTGACCTTGTAAAGATAGGAAGCGCCTTGAGAGGCTGCCTATCTTCGTCTACCTTTAGAAATGCAGGTTTACATCGATTCCTAGCTGGAAGGGAGTACCTTTCTGGTAAAACTTACGCTGCACCGATTCAAAGTAGAAACTCTTGTAGCCCGTATTCGTCAAGTTTTGCCCCCACAGATTGACACTTATCTTGCCCATATCAGCTGTCAGATGCGCACCAAGCGTGACATAGAAAGGCTGGCGCGCCGAGTTCTCCTCATTCCAATAGATATTACCCAGTCCTGTAGCCTGTGCCCCCAGGGTCAAGCTATGCAAGAGGCCGGCGTTCATCCGCCAGGTATAATCTGCCAAGACGCTGGCCGTATGTTCGGGAATGAAGGGCACACGATTGCCCTTGTAGTCGGCATCTCCGGTATTGTAACGGCGGAACTCAGAGTGAGTGAAGCTATAAGCAGCCCTGAGGAACAGGCGGTCGTTGAGCAGATGCGATGCCAGACCTGTCTCAATGCCACAGCTGTGGCTCCTGCCGGCATTGACCATGATACGTCCCAGCCCACTTGACACGAAGCGACTGATCTGCTGATTGCGGATATCCATGAAATAGAGGGCTGCATCCAGTGTCAGGGTCTTGCCTATCAGATTGAGATGAGTACCCAGCTCATAGTTCCAGCTCGTCTCCGGCTTATAGATGACAGTTGCTTTGACATCGGGCAGAGTGCCGATGGGTATATGCTGGTCTACTGCCTCTCTGATCGCCGTAAACATGGTGCTGAGCTGTGGCCGACTGTTGGCAAGCTCCGTAAGTACACCGTCAACATAATCCTTAGTGCCTTGCATCATATCATTTTGCAACGCTGTGCTGAGGATGTCAGAAAACATCTGTATATTGTACCCTCCTGCACGCTGTCCCTTAGATACCGTAACATACACATTGCCTCTGTCCTCCGGCAGATCGTACTGCAGAGCCGCCTTCGGCAGGAGAGTCGTGTAGTCTCTTCCGGTCTTACCTGAGAGCGACGTTGAAGTGGTCATATCGGAGGTGAGCTGGAAACTTGGCATCGCAAATCTGTATCCTACAGGAGCCCCTCCACGATAGTTCAATTCCTGATGAGCATAGTCCAGACGCAAGCCTAGCGTAAGTCCGAGCCTGGGTACGAGGAAGTCATGGAGTGTCCCTTGCCAGTAGGCGGCGAGGTTAAGCACCGGCGTGCGGAAGGCTGACGGCACGCCAAAACTCTCGTCGGTGATAGCAAGACTCATAGGTAACGTTTGCGTCACCTGACCGCCCGTACGCGGGTTGGTGATAGTGATAGACGGAGTCGGCATATGACTGGCAATGCTTGTATTGATCATGTCTACACCGTCTTGATAAAATGTGACGGGGCCCTTCGTTCTCAGATTCTCCCATATTGTGGACATACCGCCGGTCCATTCCCAACGACGGCCGGGAAGCGAGCGCAGGGAGAGATCCTCTGACAGCGTATGCGCGCGCTGTCGCTGTTCGAGAGTATAATCATCGAGATAAGTGAAGTCTTGATCCATCATCATGCGGTCCCGCAATCCTTGGTAGCCCGTCACTGAAGACAAAACGAAGTTTTCGCCTGTCCACTGTGCCTTCAGACTACCAGTCAAGAGGCTACGGCGATAGCTGCTCTCCCGATTGGCAGTGATACGGCCCACGCCGTCCAAATTTTCACCGCTTATACTGCCACCATAGAAGTAGGGATAGCCTGACTCGTCGCTATATTGATATCCCACGCCCATATCCAGCAGCCAGCGGTCCGAAGGATGGTACATAGTCCTCAGTTTAAGTCCAAAAGCATCCGTACCTCCGACCTTGCGTCCCAGGGAGTCATTGCGCCAGAAGCCATTGTCTGTCTCATAATATCCACCCAAGCTCATTGCCAGTTTGTCAGAGAACCTTTGATTGGTCATGGCGTGCAATTTCAGCGCCTCATTGCGCGTAGCACCGCTCACCTGGATATCCGTTCCCTGATAGTTGAAAGGATTACGGCTGTACATTCTCACGATACCTCCCATTGCTCCGACGCCATAGAGCGTGCTCTGCGGACCGCGCAGCACATCAATACGGTCAATGCCCAACAGGTTAAGCGAATACTCGCTGCGGTCGATTACCGGTACGTCGTCCACATACAGGCCTACAGCCGGCGTACCCGCACGCGAGCCTATGCCACGTATGTATGCCGCCGAGGAGAGACGGGAACCATAGTTAGGGACAAAGAAACTGGGGGCCAACCCATTGAGGCCGCTCAGATTCCCTATACGGCCGCTCTTCATATCCTGAGAAGAGAAGAGCGACACACTCGTAGCCGTCTTGCGTAGCTGATTGGTCTGCTTGGGTGAAGCAATCACCACGACCTCATCGATATCAACTGTGGTAGAACTATCTTGGGGCATGGCTTGCCGCATGGGATTTGTCTCAATCGATGCGGCAAGCGCGAGCAGGAGTAAAGGAGTCATCATCGTATCTGTCTGTCATTTGAATTCGTCTGCAAAGCTAGTCTCTTCTGCTAGCCTGCACAATACCTAATTTTATGTATTTTCACATATATAGTTATACAAGACCATCATAGACAAGCTCGTCAGCAAGATGACTTTTCTCATTGTCACGTGCTTACCTATCTCCATAATCATTAAAGATTAAAATATCCAGAGAAAAGCTATTGGCACATCATATCCATATTTTTAGCATCGTAATTTATCTCATACAAACGGAAATGATTATTTTTGCAGTCTGAATCTCAACAATTAATCGACAATTATGAAAAAGAAAAGAATACAATTCAGCCTCGTCTACCGTGACATGTGGCAGAGCTCCGGCAAATATCAGCCCCGCAAGGATCAGCTGGAGCGTGTTGCTCCCGCGATCATAGACATGGGTTGCTTCAGCCGTGTAGAAACCAACGGCGGCGCTTTTGAGCAAGTCAACCTTCTCTACGGAGAAAATCCAAATTTGGCCGTAAGAGCCTTTACCAAGCCTTTTAATGAGGCAGGCGTCCAGACCCACATGCTCGACCGCGGTCTCAACGCTCTGCGCATGTACCCTGTCCCGGCCGATGTCAGACGCTTGATGTACAAGGTCAAGAAAAAACAGGGTACAGATATCACCCGTATCTTCGATGGTCTCAATGATGTACGCAATATCATTCCCTCTATCCAGTATGCCAAGGAGGGCGGCATGATACCTCAGGCTACTCTCTGTATCACCAACAGTCCTATACACACCGCAGAGTACTACAGTCACATAGCAGATCAGCTCATCGAAGCCGGAGCACCTGAAATCTGCCTCAAGGATATGGCAGGTATCGGACAGCCGGCGATGCTGGGCAAACTGACGGCAATGATCAAGAAAAATCATCCCAATGTCATCATACAGTACCACGGCCACAGCGGCCCCGGCCTCTCCATGGCCAGCATACTTGAGATTGCCAAGGCTGGCGGCGATATATTTGATACAGCAGTAGAGCCGCTGAGCTGGGGTAAGGTGCATCCCGATATCATCTCCGTACAGAGCATGCTCAAGAACTACGGATTTGAAGTCGCCGACATCAATATGGATGCCTACATGCAGGTACGTAAACTGACGCAAGAGTTTATCGACGACTTCCTGGGCTACTTCATGAATCCCTCCAACAAGCTGATGAGCTCACTCCTGCTGGGCTGCGGTCTGCCAGGCGGCATGATGGGCTCAATGATGGCCGATCTCAAGGGCATGGAGCAAGTCATCAACTCTACACGCAAAAGCAAAGGGCTCGAGCCCTACACTGAGGACCAACTGCTTATCAAGCTCTTCAACGAAGTAGCCTACGTATGGCCCAAGGTAGGCTATCCCCCACTTGTAACTCCCTTCAGCCAATATACTAAGAACATTGCGCTCATGAATCTTCTCACCTTGGAGCAAGGCAAACCGCGCTTCAGCATGATGGACGAAAATATGTGGGGCATGATCCTCGGCAAGAGCGGACGTTTGCCCGGCAAGGTAGCGCCTGAGCTGGTCAAGTTGGCAAAGGAGAAAGGCAAAGAGTTTACCGATGTCGACCCGCAGACACTCTATCCCGATGAGCTTGACAAGTATCGCAAGATGATGAAGGAAGAGGGCTGGGACGAAGGCCAGGATGAAGAGGAACTCTTCGAATTCGCCATGCACGAGCCGCAATACCGCAACTACAAGAGCGGCGTAGCCAAGCAGCAGTTTGAGGAAGCCCTGCAAAAGGCCCGTGAGGCCAAGGCATCAGCAGGACTGACACCCGCCCAGATTTCTGAGCGCCGCCACGCTGAGGCCGACCCCATCACCGCACCCGAAGGAGGCCGCATCCTGTGGGATGTAGAAGCCGGAGATCAGGCACGCGAAGCCATCGAGCCTCATATCGGCATGCACTATGAAGCCGGAGATCAGTTCTGCGTCATCGAGACAACAAACGGACGCCTTGTCAGCGTGCCGGCCAATCTTGGCGGTGTGCTGGTTGAGATCAATGCCAAGCAGGGTACGACCGTCCGCCGCGGCGACGTCATCGGATACATCCGCCGCTAGATTTAGCTATACTCTATTATAAATGAAGAGGAAGCCCGCTCCAACGAGTGGGCTTCCTCTTTTTCTTATATCTTGTCTCAAGTAGAGGCATCGCGGTGCTTACTTCCAACCAAAGAGGAGGTAATGGCCTGGCCTCAGAGAGAATGTATCCTGACGGGCATGATCCTTGACCTGACACCCGCAAGACAAGATGCGACAGAGACCGCGACTGCGTTTCACAGTGACCGTCTGGGCGTGATTGATGTCCCGATTAAGGATAAGCAGATAGTGAGCCTTCCCATTTTGTAAGTGGGAAACTAGGACACCCTGCCCGCTGGCCTCAACGGAGTGGAAGGGCGCTGGCAAATGGGTGAGACGGTGTGTCTGCACGGGCAGGGCTGCGCCGGTGTGCCCGACACTGACAACCTTGGCCCCGAGGAATACAGGCGTCAAAGCTTGAATCTCCCGATTAATATCGCGAAGCAAATACCACACGTGGGTACGCTGCCCATCGAGACTGATGGGCGCTGTATGGAAGTTCCATGTCCCCTGATTGCCGGGATTCCAATAGGTAAAATACTGTATGCCCTGCGCGCCATAGGCCAGATTGCTGAAGACCTCAAGATGCAGGATGTCGCTCGTCGCCACGGGATAGTCTCCATGGGCCGTGGTCAAGGCAAAAGCCCAAAAGGGCTGACCGGAAGAGCGACTCACGGCGAGAGCATCCTCCAGGTTGCCGTAAAACTGAGGTTTGACCATAAGGCTGTCACCGCTCATCACAATAGGATAATTGTCATACGAGATCAAACCAAGATCTACTTCCCGCGTAAACCGCTCCAGATACTCGCGGTATGAGGTGGTACCCAGTGCTTCGGGGGCAACATAGTTGGGCAAGAGATTGAGATATATGACCCGCGTAGTATCTTCTGCCAGCACCTGGTCGCGAAACTCACGCAGCGCCGGGAAGCCCGCACATGACGGCTCATCTTGCAGGAACCATCCGCTGACCATCGAGTCACCTTTCAATTCCCCGACCAGCTGGCCAGTCACCATCTGCGTAACACCCGTTCCGCGGCAGGCATTGAGCGCCCGCTTCATCGAGCTCAGTTGAAAGATGTGGGAAAACGAGATATTGAATCCGCAGTCCGCCATCTCCAAGTAGCGCTCGCGGGTCAGCGCACTGTCCGGCATGATGGAGTACCAGGCCAGTATAGGGAAGCGGCCCGGTACCGGATTGCGGTACTGACGAAGCGCACTTGCCGGCACCGCCATCAGGCTCATCAGACAGAGCAAGAGGAGTGAGCTTATCTGCGTCCTGCGCGGTCTCATCTACAGCTGGAAGTGACTGAGTCTGGCAATAATCTTGCCGAGGATGTCAAACTCAATATTGACTTTAGTACCAACCTCAATAGCGTGGAAATTGGTGTGCTCGTGAGTGAAGGGGATGATATTGACTTCAAAGGAGTCGTCAGTGGGATTGCAGACCGTAAGGCTCACGCCATTGACCGTCACGCTCCCCTTGTCTACGCAGAAGTAGCCCCGGCGAGCCATCTCAGGGTCCAGTTTATATTTAAATGTATAGGTCCAGCTACCTTCAGCATCGACTATGCGTGTGCACACAGCCGTCTCATCGACATGTCCCTGCACGATGTGGCCATCAAGACGGCCGCCGACAGGCATAGAACGCTCCACATTGACCTCGTCGCCGACCTTGAGGTCTCCGAGATTGGAGCGCTCGAGCGTCTCCCGCATGGCAGTCGTCTCATACTGGTCACCGTCGACACGGGTCACCGTGAGACACACCCCATTGTGAGCCAGACTCTGTGCAGGACTGAGTTCGTGTCCCAGGAGACTTGTGAGCGTCAGATTCAAATTGTCCTTGTCATAATTGATGGCCTTGACAACAGCCATTCCTTCGATAATTCCAGAAAACATATAGAACCTTAATTCCGCAACGAAGCGTGTAAATTGTTATTAATATTTTTTATAAGTCTCTGAGGAGCAATAAGTTCCTCAGAGACTTGTCATTTGCAGAATTTTCACTAACTTTATGATGCAAAACAAAAGAAGTTCAATTCTACATGACATGGCAAAGATAGCAATAAGACACAATAATATTGTTCCCTACGGTGAAATTTTTTATGCTATGAACGAATTTAAGCGCACTGGGCTAGACAAACTGGTAGACGGTCGCCTTAATGTCCGCTGTACGAACTATGGCTACCAGTACAGCGATATCATGCTTGCTCTGTTCAGTATTTATCTCTGTGGGGGTGACCATATAGAGGATATTACCACGATTCTGAACAAGTACCTGAGTACAGCACCCGGTGCAAGAATACCCAGCTCTGACACCATTGCCCGTGGGCTGAAGGAGCTGCGTGCCCTGAGCATAGCCTATACGAGTAAGACCGGCAGTGTCTATGTGCATGACCCAGCCATTAAGCTCAACCCCCTGCTGCTTGACATGGCCTTGCTGCCTGGTATTCTAAAGAGAGGCCAGAGCATTGATGTGGACTTTGACAACGAGTTCATTCCTGCCGAGAAAAGTGACGCACTGTATTCCTATAAGAAGAAACGCGGCTACTTCCCCGGCATAGACATGAAGAGTCGCCTGAAGCGCTTTGTCTTTGCCTTCATTGTTGTTCCGGCGAAATGGATACGTGTTGCCAGACAATGGACGCTGAATATCTATTCGAAAGACAGATGGCTGCACTACTGGACCATTTTCAACGCCAGCTACGGATAAACTAAAAGTTTTGGAGGGCTTACAATGTAATATCCCTGATGGGGTAAGGGGGCTTTATACGCACATGTCAGCCCGTACATGGCAAAAAGTCTGTCTGAACAAGGAAAAGCACATTTCTGATGATTTGGGCTACAATGAACTGAGACTTTTAATAGGGTTGCGGAATTGAGGGATTTTATTTGGGATAAGGGTCAGATCTCATCCGGACTTACGAGACCATGGTTGACCGCATAGATGACGAGCTGCGTGGCAGAGTGAGCCTGAAGTTTGTCCATGATATTCTTACGATGGGTATTGACCGTGAGAGGGCTGATATGGAGTATCCCGGCAATCTCCTTGCTTGCCTTGCCCTGCGCCACCATCTTGATAATATCCTTCTCACGGGCCGTGAGCTGGGAGGTCACGCGCTCGTCCTCCTCCCTAAGGCTTTCTGCCATCTCCGCCGGATAGCGGCTGAAACCATGATGTACTTGCTGCTGCAGACCCATGAGGGACTTGACAAAGGCGTGGGGCGTCTGGTCCGTAGCCAACCCATGCACAATGCCCTTCAGATCCTTCAGTTCGGCAAACGTGCCGAGTACAATCACCTTGTGTATCATGGGCATCAGCTCCTGACGATGCAGATCCAGCTGTCTGCGGCTGATAAAATAGTGAAATATCTGCGACATCAGTCCCTCGTCCATCTCGTCGACGGAGGAGAAGGAGTAGACTCTGGCAAAAGGTATATACTTCTCCAGCAGCATCTTGAGCCCCACATTTTGCAGGGCATCATCCATGACCAAGGCAATGACAGGCTTGTGCATCATCTGAGCTCTCAAGACTTCGTCAAGTTCAACTGACCTATATTTCGGGCGTAAAGTTACTAAAAAAGCATCACATAGCTTCCGGTCATCTTTATAAAAGGACGGCTGAGGCTTCCCGGAGACTTAGGGCAACCTGCAATCGCACATTTTGCCAACAGCAAAAGCCAAAGTAAGGGGGCAGACTGTTAAAAAATCACGCACAACCATATTTTCCCTTGACAGATTGCCCCTATTGCAAATAAAAGTCGTATCTTTGCATCGTTAAACAAGAGAATTAATCTGGAGGACAAAAGCGGAAACCTCCACAACATTTTGAAATCATGAAAGAGAAAGACTATAGCAGGTTCAACCTGCAGTATCAGATTCGCATGAACAAGCTTCAGGGTTACGGACCCAAGTGTCAATCACTCCTATCCAAGCTTAGCGAACTAGAGTCCAAATAAGAAATCGTCAGAATAGAATATTTTTTCATAGTAATCATAAAGTTAGGTAATTAGTTCTCAATAGGGTTTGTCGTGAGATAAGCCCTATTATTTTTTCTGTCCTATTGACCCCCCAAGCCCTTGTCTATCCCGAGGAAGCCTTGCATCAGCCAAAACTCTGTGGCGCACAAAACACTCCTCATCGTTTGCCCAATGCCAACGTACGGCACCGAGTTCCTCCCTTCACCGGATAGGCAGCCTTACACCCAAGACGAAAACTCTCTGAGCAGCCCATCAAGCGAAGCGGATCGAACAAAGCCTTGCCACGTCCCTTAACTGCCGCGACGCTTCTCCCCGTTGTTCAGTTCACATCCTCGCTTTCTCAGCTACTTTACCGTGCTGCTCCAAAGCCCCTCTGCGCAATGCAATCACCCCCCTCCGACGACTCTCTTTCGCCGCCCAATGACTCCGCCGCTCTCCAATGGCCTCTCTCCACTACGCCGATCATTTCTCCATGCTGCTTTGATAGCCTTCCCTTGCTACTCTGCCCATTTACTCCCGCTGTCCGAGAACTTTCTCCTATCTACTCCAAGACTTTTCCTATGTGCCCGAACACACTCCTCAGCTGTTCCAAACACTCCACTCATCGCCCCGCTTTCTCCGAAAATTCTTCTGCGCTTCAGCAGAAGCCTTTCCGCAAGAAGCCAACTAAACAAGCCCAACAAGCCGCCTCATCAAGGAAGCTCAGAACGCTCATTTTTTATAATAAGAAATAAAATTGAAATTTCCGTTTTATGCCCAAATACAAAAAGAAAAAAATCTCTCAAATGACCTCTGTAACTTACTGACAGCCAGTGAGTTGCAATCAAGGCTTTGTCTTCTTGTAACTAGCTGACTATCAGACGACAACAACTCGCCTTCTAGTTTAGAATACATCGGACCTAGTTTTAAATAAGTCCGACCTTATTGCGCGTACACGGCGTCTTATCATCACAACATCGGCTCTTGGAAAGGACAATATTCCGATTTTTATTATATAAAAAGTGACAGTCTTTCTTGAAAACAGCGGACTATCGCCCGCTTGGGAACTATCCGGAGACGGGGAACACACAAGGACGGTATCTTTACCTATGAAGAATATACTCAGCGGTTACCACCGGTGAGAGCACGTGATGACAAAGCTCCGAGCGGCCCGACAAGGCCGACGGGGCCGGAATGAGGCCATCCGGCATCATTGTTGCGGCATTCCGGCAGCGCGATAATGAGTTTCTTAACTTCCAGTCATTTGGATACGGAGGCGAAGTCTCTTTATGTCAAGACAAAGCGCAACTCTGCCTATCTGAGAAATGTCGCAAATCAAGCGTTCCCCTTTTTTCAGATTTCTAGGCGATATCTTCTTCCCGCCTTTTCCACCTGACAAGAAGCGTCTTCGAGCGCCCATAGAAGCCCTTCTGCCAGCCAAGGACGGAAAGAGCGTGCGACCTTCTTTGACCAGCAGAATAATATGCTCGTGTGTTTTTTTCCCAAGAAGTCAAAGGATTTCTGTACAGGATTTCATATCTTTGTACGGATTAACCAACAAAACATTTTTAGCGTGATGAAGAAAAAGAGATCCCTCATAACCTTACTTCTGGCCGCTTGTCTCAGCCTCACAGCCGCCCAAGCTCAAGTCAAGCCCTATATGCAGGAGGGCCCCAATCCCACCCAGGAGGCTCGGCAAGGTTCTTGTGCCAGCGGCAAGTACTTCTTTCAGTTTCACAACGCCAACGGCACCATCGAGATCTACAATCTCAAGACCCGCCAGCGTCTCCAGATTATATCCCAGCCACCTGTCAAGAGCCAGCACTGCAACACGGTATGCTTTGGCGCGGTCAAATACGACAAGGCCGACCGCCTGCCCCTGCTTTATGTCAGCACCGAGCGCGACAGCAAGATACTCGTCTACCGCATACTCGGCGAAGACGGCAACATGAGCCTGCAGACCGTGCAGACACTCACCCTGCCGCCATGCGAAGAGATGGGCCTCTACTTCCCCAACTCAGTGATTGACGGACAAGGTAAAAAGCTATGGCTATCAGGCTTTTCCTGCAACAGCTGGCAAAAGCCCGACGGTGGCAATCACCTGCGTTATATCGAGCTTCCCCTACCCGATGTCCGCCAAGGGGACGTGACCATTGACCTCGGTCAGAAATTGAGCGAGTTTACCCTGCCCTTCACCTATGCCACACAGGGCTTCGTCTATCACCGCGGCCGCATCATCCAAGCCTACGGGGTAAGACACCAAACCAACCTCATACGCATCATCGACCCCCAATCGGGCAAAGTGGAGCGCACGTACTATCCTCACAAACTAGACATGGACCAAGAGCCCGAGGGCTGCTTCATCTACAAAGGCAAGCCTATGATTAGTACCGTGGAAGGCGATCTGTACTTTGTCCGTCAGTTTGAGCAAAAGTAGCGGACCTCCTCTTCTGCCGACCTCTTATACCGTCGGCGTCATACATTATATATAATACCCAAGAGCCATATACATACTTTCAGACGCCTTTTCACTCTCCTCATCCTGGCCTTCGCCGGCTCCTACGCCTGTCCGTCGCCCGACAATCCCAGCCTCGTATCCTCATCTACCTGTCACAAACCTGAGATGTACTGGCAGCAGCCTGCGAGCTCCACGACGCAGCCCCGTCAGGGCGCGGCAGCCTATGAGGGCATCCTTTTTCAGTTTCACAACGCCCACCCTGTAGTCGACGTCATCGACCTACCCAACAAGCGGAAGCTGCAGGAGATTGCCCTCACGGCGGTAAGCAACCACCACTGCAACAATGCCAACTTCGGCACGACGCGCTATGCCGCCTCTGACCCATTTCCCCTGCTCTATGTCAGTCAGGAGCAAGGACAAGCCATCCTCGTCTACCGCGTAACAGTCGACTCCGGCATCTATGGCCTCACGCTCGTCCAGACACTTGCCCTCCCCACCTCCGCAAGCATGGGGCTCTACTACCCCAACTGCATCATCGATGGTCAGGGCGACTATCTCTGGCTCTCCGGCTACTCTGTCTATAGCTGGCAGTCCGCCGACAATGGAAATATCCTGCGCTATATCAAGCTGCCCCTCCCGTCTCTCTCCCAAGGCAATGTCACACTCTCGCTGGCTAATACCCTGCAGGAATTCCACCTGCCTTTCACCTACGCCACTCAGGGAGCCATCTATCATCAGGGCAAAATCTACCAGGCCTACGGCATCAACAACAATACCAATCTCATCCGTATCATCAACCCCCTGACCGGCGAGGTAGAACAGGAGCTTCACCCTTGCCTCAGAGGAATGGACGAAGAGCCCGAGGGCTGCTTCATCTACGATGGGAAGCCGATGATTACCACAATAACAGGAAAATTGTATTTTGTCTCTGAGTTTGAATAAGCTATGCGACAGGCCATCCATAGCCAGAGTTAGCTCTCCGACGAAGTCTCCCTTTCTGTCTTAATAGCCGAAGGCAAGTGCCTCACAAGCAGCCCACTTTTCCACACAGCCAAGCCACGCTCTCCCGTCACCGCCCAAACATCGCCAGCAAAGGTCCCGACAAACCACAGTCAAACGAACTCCCATTCCGAAAATTTGTGCCGCCAGTGCACCAAACGGTCCTTAGCAACACTTGTTGACAAATGCTCTTTACAAAACAAACCATAACAGAGGAATTTGGCTACATTTTGACAACAAAAGTCACGATTTTATTTTAATAGAGTTGCTTTTGCTGAAAAGAATATGTAATTTTGCATCGATTAAACGAGACACAAAAGGCACATGTCTGAATTGAGTATTCTCCGACTGCAAGGCATTATTCTACTTTCTCAAGATGGTGGAAGCGGGGAGCGCGTATAGATGACATCCAGCCTGAAATAATAAGCCACAGCGAGCCTTTCCCACTTCCAAGAGTGAGAGAGGCTCGTCTATTTTAATCCGATAATTAAAAATAAAATATACAAAGGAAAATGAGTGACAGATTGTACATCTTTGACACCACCCTGCGAGACGGAGAGCAGGTACCCGGATGCCAACTCAACACCATTGAGAAGATCCAGGTGGCCAAGCAGCTCGAGCAGTTGGGCGTCGATGTGATTGAGGCAGGATTTCCGATATCCAGCCCGGGAGATTTTAACAGCGTGGTTGAAATCAGCAAGGCCGTAACATGGCCCGTCATCTGCGCCCTCACACGCGCCAAGGAAAAGGATATCGACTGCGCGGCTGAGAGTCTCAAGTATGCCAAGCGAAAGCGCATCCACACTGGTATAGGTACGAGTGACTACCATATCAAATACAAGTTTAACAGCACACGCGAGGCTATACTCCAAGAAGCCGTCGATGCCGTCAAATACGCCAAGAAGTACGTCGAAGACGTCGAGTTTTACGCCGAAGACGCTGGCCGCACGGACAACGAATATCTCGCCCGCGTCGTTGAAGCCGTTATCAAAGCTGGAGCTACCGTGGTCAATATCCCCGACACTACCGGCTACTGCCTTCCCGAAGAGTACGGTGCCAAAATCAAATACCTCATGGAGCACGTAGACGGCATAGACAAGGCCATCATCTCGACCCACTGCCACAATGACCTGGGCCTCGCTACCGCCAACACCCTCAGCGGAGTGCTCAATGGCGCCCGCCAGGTAGAAGTCACCATCAACGGTATCGGAGAGCGCGCCGGCAACACCAGCGAAGAGGAAATCGCCATGATACTCAAGTGCCACAAGCTCGGCATCGACACCAATATCAACACACGTAAAATCAGCGGAATCAGCCGTCTCGTCAGCAGCCTGATGAATATGCCTGTACAGCCCAACAAGGCCATCGTGGGCCGCAACGCCTTTGCCCACTCAAGCGGCATTCACCAAGACGGCGTACTCAAGAACGTCCAGACCTACGAGATCATCGACCCGAAGGAGATAGGTCTCGATGACAACAGCATCATCCTCACCGCCCGCAGCGGCAGAGCCGCCCTCAAGTATAGACTTGGCGTACTCGGCGTCAAGATAGAGGACGAGGATCATCTCAATGAGATCTATCAGAAATTCCTCAAGGTAGCGGACCGCAAAAAGGAGGTCACCGATGACGACATCCTCGTACTGGCCGGTGCAGACCGCAGCGCCAACCATCATATTAAGCTCGACTATCTGCAAGTCACAAGCGGCGTCGGCCTCCGTCCGGTAGCCAGCCTCGGCCTTGATATTGCAGGAGAGAAGTTTGAGGCCTGCGCCAGCGGCAACGGCCCCGTAGACGCTGCCGTTAAGGCTCTCAAGAATATCATCAAGAAGGAGATGACCCTCAAAGAGTTTACCATCCAAGCCATCAGCAAAGGCAGCGATGACCTCGGCAAGGTACACATGCAAGTCGAGTACAAGGGACACAACTACTACGGCTTTGGAGCCAATACCGACATCATAGCAGCCAGCGTCGAGGCTTATATCGACTGCATCAACAAATTTAGAAACTAATACCCCCCCAACCATGAATACACTATTTGACAAAATCTGGGACAAGCACGTCGTACAGATCGTCAAAGACGGACCTACGCAACTCTATATCGACCGTCTCTACTGCCACGAGGTGACCAGCCCGCAGGCATTTGCCGGACTGCGCCGGAGAGGCCTCAAGTGCTTCCGCCCCGACCATATCTACTGCATGCCCGACCACAATACGCCCACACACGATCAGGACAAGCCCATCGAGGACCCCATCAGCAAGAAGCAGGTCGATACTCTGGCTCAAAATGCCAAAGACTTTGGCCTCTCCTACTATGGCATGCTTGACCCTCGCAACGGTATAATTCATGTAGTAGGCCCTGAGCGTGGTCTCACCCTCCCGGGTATGACCATCGTATGCGGCGACAGCCACACCTCTACCCACGGAGCCATGGGCGCAGTTGCCTTCGGCATCGGCACGAGCGAGGTTGAAATGGTCATGGCCAGCCAGTGTATCCTCCAGCAGAAGCCCAAGACCATGCGCATCACCGTCAACGGCCGTCTGGGTCGCGGTGTCACGGCCAAGGACCTCGCCCTCTATATCATGAGCAAGATCACTACCTCAGGAGCTACCGGATACTTCGTAGAGTATGCCGGAGAAGCCGTACGCAACCTCTCCATGGAGGGTCGCCTTACGCTCTGTAACCTCTCCATAGAGATGGGCTCACGCGGAGGCATGGTAGCGCCTGACGAGACCACATTTGCCTACCTCAAGGGACGCGAGTTCGCCCCCAAGGGTGCCGATTGGGACAAAGCCGTCGCCTACTGGAAGACACTGAAGAGCGGCAACGACGCCGTCTTTGACAAGGAAGTGACATTTGATGCCGCAGACATCCAACCCATGATCACTTACGGCACCAATCCCGGCATGGGTATTGCCATCACGGCCCGTATTCCTGCCGCACAAAGCTCCAGCGATAAGAAGGCCCTCAAATATATGGACTTTCAGGAAGGAGATGCAATGCTCGGCAAGCATGTAGACTATGTCTTCCTCGGCGCATGCACCAACGGTCGTATCGAGGACTTCCGCGCCTTTGCCTCTGTCGTCAAGGGACATCACAAGGCCGAGGGACTTACCGCCTGGCTCGTGCCCGGATCATGGGAGGTGAAGAAGCAGATAGAGGCCGAAGGACTCGACAAGGTATTGGCCGAAGCCGGATTTGAGATCCGTCAGCCCGGATGCTCCGCTTGTCTCGCCATGAACGACGACAAGATACCCGCAGGCAAATATAGCGTCAGCACAAGCAACCGCAACTTTGAGGGACGTCAGGGCCCCGGCAGCCGCACCATGCTTGCCAGCCCGCTCACAGCTGCCGCTGCAGCCATCACTGGCGTGGTGACCGATCCGAGAACATACCTTAAATAAACCACTTCCAGAGCTTACGAAAAGATGAAACAGAAATTCAATATCATACAGAGCACCTGTGTCCCCCTGCCGCTTGAAAATGTAGATACAGACCAGATCATCCCCGCCCGATTCCTCAAGGCTACGACCCGCGAGGGATTTGGAGACAACCTCTTCCGCGACTGGAGATACAATGCCGACGGTACGCCCAAGAAGGACTTCGTTCTCAACAATCCCAAGTACAGCGGAGAGATACTCGTAGCAGGCAAGAACTTCGGTTGCGGCTCCAGCCGTGAACACGCGGCGTGGGCCATCGCAGACTATGGCTTCCGCGTCGTCATCAGCAGCTTTTTTGCCGACATCCACAAGAACAATGAGCTCAACAATTTCGTCCTGCCGGTGCAAGTCAGCGAGCAGTTCCTCGCCCATCTCTTTGAGAGCATCAAGGAGGACGCCAAGACGCTCGTGACGGTCAATCTGCCCAAGCAGACAGTGACCAATGGCAAGACAGGCGAGACCGAGCACTTTGAAATCAACGGCTACAAGAAATATTGTCTTGAGAATGCACTCGACGATATCGATTTCCTCCTGCAAAACAAAGACAAGATAGAAGCATGGGAGAAGGCAAACGCATAAGAGTCCAAATTATGGACACGACGCTCCGCGACGGCGAACAAACCAATGGAGTGTCATTTGTACCCCATGAGAAGCTCCAGATAGCCAAGCGCCTCCTGCGCGATGTCGGAGTTGACCGTGTCGAGGTCGCCTCGGCCCGCGTATCGGACGGCGACCACAAAGCTGTCTCACAGATATGCCAATGGGCCGCGAAGGAGGACTTGCTTGACCGTATAGAGGTTCTCGGATTTGTCGACAAGCATGTCTCCATCGACTGGATCAACTCCTGTGGTTGCAAGGTCTACAACCTGCTGGCCAAGGGCTCACGCCGTCACTGCGAATATCAACTGCACAAGACACTCGAGGAGCATATCGCCGACATCCGCGTCGAGATAGCCTATGCCATAGCGCTGGGCATCAAGGTCAATATCTATCTGGAGGACTGGTCCAACGGCATGAAGGACAGCCGCGACTTCACCTACGGCCTCATCGACGGCGTCAAGGACCTCCCCATCGGCCACTACATCCTGCCAGATACGCTCGGCGTCCTCACGCCACAGACCACCTACGAATACCTCACCGATATTCAGAGCCACTATCCGCAACTCACCTTTGACTTTCACGCCCACAATGACTACGGCATGGCCATCGGCAATGTATCGGCCGCCTTGCGCGCCAAGTGCCTCTACATCCACACCGCCGTCAACGGACTCGGCGAACGCGCCGGCAATGCGCCGCTAGCCAGCGTGCAGGCCGTCATCAAGGACTTCTACGGCTACAAGACCAATATCAAGGAGAAAGAGCTCTACCGCATCAGCCGTATCGTAGAGGGCTACTCCGGCATACCTATTCCAAGCAATGAGCCCGTAGTAGGTGAGAATGTGTTTACACAAGTAGCCGGTGTCCACGCTGACGGGGACCGCAAGCACAATCTCTACTCCAATGCACTCGTGCCAGAGCGCTTTGGTCGCAAGAGAGAGTATGCCCTCGGCAAAAACAGCGGACGTGCCAATGTTCTCAAAAACTTGGAAAGCCTTGGGCTCGAGCTTACACCTGAGGAGACCAAGCGCGTGACACAACGCGTCGTCGAGCTCGCTGACCGCAAGGAGATGGTCACCCAGGACGACCTGCCCTACATCATCTCCGACGTGCTCAAGCATGACACAGCTGAGCAGCGGGTCAAGCTCCTCGGATACTTTGTCACCAACAGCTATGGCCTCAAGCCCACCGCCTCGCTCAAGATTGAGATAGACGGTCAAGTCTATGAGACCAACTCCAGTGGCGACGGACAATACGATGCATTCGTACGAGGCGTGCGCCATATCTATCAAGATATCCTCAAGCATCCCTTCCCCCGGCTCGTCGACTACGTCGTACGTATTCCGCCCGGCGGACGCACAGATGCCTTCGTACAGACCATCATTACATGGGACATGCTCGGCAAGACCCTACGCAGTCACGCCCTCGACCCTGATCAGACCGAAGCCGCTATCAAGGCTACCATTAAAATGCTCAATCAGATTGACAGCTGATCCGCATATCGCATAATAAACAATATAAAAAATATATTCTCATGAAACTAAAGATTGCAGTGCTTGCCGGCGACGGCATTGGACCTGAGATCTCCCGCGAGGGCGTCAAGGTCCTCAATGCTGTGGCCCGGAAGTTCGGTCACGAGTTTACTTACCAGTCTGCCCTCTGCGGCGCGGCAGCCATCGATGCCGTCGGTGACCCCTTCCCCGACGAGACTTTCCAGCTCTGTCAGCAGAGCGATGCCGTATTCTTCTCCGCCGTCGGTGACCCCAAGTTTGACAACGATCCATCAGCCAAGGTGCGTCCCGAGCAAGGCTTGCTCGCCATGCGCAAGAAGCTGGGCCTCTTTGCCAACATCCGTCCTATCCAGACCTTTGACTGCCTCATTCACATGAGCCCGCTCAAGGATGAAGTCGTCAAGGGCGCCGACTTCGTATGTATCCGCGAGTTGACAGGTGGCATGTACTTTGGCGCCAAGCACGAGGATGATGACATGGCCTACGATACCGATATCTATAGCCGCCCGGAGATAGAGCGCATACTCAAGGTCGGATTTGACTACGCCCTCAAGCGCAACCACCATCTCACCGTCGTCGATAAGGCTAATGTGCTCGCCTCGTCCCGTCTGTGGCGCAAGATAGCCAAGGAGATGGAGCCCAAGTATCCCGAAGTCAAGGTCGACTACATGTATGTAGACAACGCCTCAATGCGCATGATCATGGAGCCCCGCTTCTTTGACGTGATGGTCACCGAAAACACCTTTGGCGACATCCTCACCGATGAGGGTTCGGCAGTCACAGGCAGCATGGGTCTACTCCCCAGTGCCAGCGTAGGATCCAGCACACCCGTATTTGAGCCCGTCCATGGCAGCTGGCCCCAAGCCAAAGGCCTCAATATCGCCAATCCTCTTGCCCAGATTCTCAGCGCTGCCATGCTCCTCGAGCATTTTGACCTCAAGGCTGAGGGAGCCCTCATACGCAAGGCCGTACAAGCCAGCCTCGACCAAAATGTCCGTACTCCTGAGATACAGGTTACAGGCGGAGCCAAGTACGGCACAAGGGAAGTCGGCCAATGGATTGCCGACTACATCAGCAAGTCTTAGACCAAGCTGCAATAGTAAGGACAGAGAGGATGCGGGCTCCCGTCAAGGAAGTGTGCATCCTCTCTTTATTGTGTGTCTGCCCTATGCCTGCGCGATGCACCTTGCCCACCTTTTCTCTCGGAGGCCTCCCGTCGTTCTCCCCCCTACGGGCAGCTCTGCAGAGATTCGCCAGTAGCGGGCATGTCTCCTGACCATCCGGCGAAACTGGCCTCTGACTGTCTGTGCCGTCTCTCAGACACAGTCAGAAGTGCTTCATCTTTGTTAGGAGAAGGCCTTGCCACGACATTTGAAGCACGGTGATTATCCGAGCAGAATTGAGCATTTCATCTCCATGCGCTCGAGAAACTACCACCATGAGGCTGGGGGATTCTTATTCGATCTTATCGACTTTGTAGTACCTCCTAGTCTTTGCACCTCGCGCAGCCTCTTTCGTAGTGTGCTTTACCAATATCCTACGCGAGGAAAGACATTGTCCGTATACAGCCTTACTCACCTAATATCCCCAAGCGGACAATAGCCTATCATTCTTTATTTAATAAATGATAGCCTGCTTAAAAAAAAACAGCGAATTGTTACCCGCTTGAAGGACCTTCGGAGACAAGGATCGCATTAGGGGCGTGCCTTTCCTTATGTGGAATATTTTCAAAGCCATATCACCAAGAAGACCGCCCGATGCTCGTGGACTGTGTAGCACGACAAAGCCGATCGGACTGGGTGAAAGGCACCCGATATCGTAGCGGCCACCCATCGGTAGCAGGATGTTTAGCCCTCACGCCCTTTATATATCAGCTGTCACTGTATGCCAATAGCAGGAGCTGCCCATGTAGAGAGGAGACGCCTCGGTATCCGTCTGAAGTCCATTGCAGATAAGAAAAAGTTTATCCACTTTCCCCACTGACAAATGACAGTTCTATTTATTCCTATCTCCCGCTGGCTCCACATTTGTCCCAACTTGCCCTGCAAGAGGTATCGCACAAAAAGACAAGGGCCACATCTGCCTGTCGGCTGATGCGGTCCTCTATTATCTAATGTAGTCTAAAGACTAGTTAAGCGGCCTAATCCAAATATTGCGGAAGCTGATAGGCTGGCTCTTGTCGCCGTGGGCTTGCAGGATGATCGGTCCGTCGCCATGCTTCTTCACCTGAGGCAGGCCGATATACTCGGTAGTGCCTTGGATCTCAAAGTGGTCCTCTACCAGCACGCCATTGAGCAGGACGGTGATATAGGGCTTGTAGAGATAGGTCCCGTCTGCCTTAAAGATAGGCGCCGTGTAGATGATATCGTAGACATTCCACTCACCGGGCTTGCGCATGGGGTTGACGAGAGGACGCCCCTGCTTGTACATGGATCCTACCATGCCATTGCTGTACGTCACATTTTTGTAGTTATCAAGTACTTGAAGCTCATAGAGACCCTGGAAGAAAATACCACTGTTGCCTCGGCTCTGGCTAGAGCCCTCGATACCCTTGGGCACACACCACTCTATATGGAGCTGGCAGGAACCAAATTTGTCGCGGGTCTGAATGTCACCCTTTGACTTGTCCACCGTCACAACGCCGCCCATGACCTGCCACTCTGCAGGGCCGCCTGTCTTACTGCTCTGCCATTTGGAGAGGTCCTTGCCGTCAAAGAGGACAATCGCGTCACTGGGGGCCGACTGTGTACACTGGTCACCAGGGGTAACTACAGGAGGCTGCGGCTCCCAAAACTCTGTCATCTTGTGAGTCATGGGCTCAGGCTCCGGATATTGCTTGGCTTCCTGAGCAAAAACTGTAGTAGTCGCTGCAGCAGCCAAGGCAAAAGTAATGATTGATTTGTAGTACATATTTATTGGTATTTTGATAAAAAACATTTGCTCTTTTATATATTACAAAATTACTCCATTTCAAAAGAGCGGCCAAGGATGTCTGGAAAAAAAATATTACCTTTGCACAAACATGTCTGGACTGCCATGACAGGGCTTTCCTCTCCTCAAACTTCTTTAATCCAAAAAATATCACGCTGTATGACTTTAGCCAAATTTATTCTCTCCCTATTCGTACCCTCATGCGCTCTGATACCCATTCAGGCAACAGCTGACATCCATCACATCAATTATGATCAGGTCAACAAGCAGGCCCAGCAAGAGTATCTCCAGCCTATACGGCCGGGAAGCGATGGGCGCAATCCCTACTGGAACGGCTTTGCCCACAAGTTCACCTACGCGCCCGCCTTTGATTTCAAGCCCGTCAAAGGAGCAAAGGCGTACCAATTTGTCATCGAGCAAGTCGACGGACAGGGCACGGACAAGTTGTCCTACCGCACCGACAAACCGACGGCAGACTTGTCTCCTGTGTGGGACAAGGTGCCTGTAGCCAAGGTCAGGGTGAGCGTTTTTGCTATCGACCGCAAAGGTAGAGTCATGCCCGATACCGTGGGACAACGTACTTTCTGGCGCGATTATCCCTTCCACGGACGTTACCAGCAGGCTCCCCGCCCCTACCTCGAAGCGGCCAAGAAGGCTATGCTCTATATCCACAACCTCAAGGCCATCCACCATTGGCGAGACCACGCAGAGCCGGATATGTCGTACAAGTACAACACCTATGCCTGCAAGATGATGAGCGCCACTATACAAAATGAGTGTCTGGTGGCCCAGTACTTCCCAGCGCTCAAGGAAGATGCCCTGCTGATGGCACGCCATGTGGCTCAGTTTCTCATGACTCTCAGCCACCCAAAAGGCCACGTGCTCGCATACTTTCCACCGACCTACTATCAGGAATTGATAGCCTCAGGCAAAGCAGGCAATAAGGGCAAGACCATCACTGTCGAGGCGGCCAAGGTGGGCAATGCCATGCTCACCCTCTACGATGCCACCCACGACAAGCAGTATCTTGAGTTCGCCCTCGGCATTGCCAACACCTATGTCCGTCTCCAGCGTCCCGACGGGTCCCTTCCCATCAAGGTCGACTATACTACGGGAGAGCCCGTCAACGACCGATGCGCCATGCTGCATACGCTGACTCAGTACTGGCGACGTCTCGGCCAGCAATATCACCAAATCCAATATTCGGGAGCGCTCCGCAAAGCCGAGCAGTGGATGCAGGATGTGGCCTTAAGGAGCTTTGATATGACCGGACAGTTTGAGGACGTCAGTGTGCTCCACATCCAGCCTTATCAAAACCTGACCAATTGTACGGCCGCCCCCTACGCCTCCTATCTCTACACTAAGGACCATCCGACTCCGCAGGAGATACAAGATGCCGACGACTTGATGCGTCTCAGCGAAGACCAATTTGTCCACTGGGACATTGCTCCCGATGCCGATGGCCTAAGACGGGAAAACGCGCCATGCGTCCACGAGCAATACAAATACGAAGTGCCTGTCGACAATAGCGCCTGCAATGTAGCTAACGGTTACCTAGACAAGTATCATCTCACAGGCGACACACTCGCTCTGGCCAAGGCTGTGGCCCTCACCAACCAGATTATCGTCATGCAAAATCCGCTTAACGGCCAAATACCCACCACATGGAAATATAGCCGTAAGCCGGAGCATGAGCCCACTTGGTGGCTTAACTGCTGCGTGGCGTCCATTAAGATGCTCCTGCGCATGGATAAGGAGCGCTGAGCCCCAGTATTTTTTTAGGGAATCCTTTCTGTTTCTTTTAAAAAATTTGTCAACAAGAGCGAGATGAGGTCTTATTGATCTTTCATCCGAGAGCTGGTCGGCTGCGAGCCTAAGGTTCAGGAGAGATTGGCTTTGACCTAAGGCTTCACTTATTGATCGCGCCGCAATGAGGGCAACGGCCGAGATGACGCATCGGCTTGCCGCACTGACCACAGACGTATTTGGCCACATACCGCTTACGATAGAGCCGAATAGCCAGTATACAGTATACGATGAGCAGCGGATATCCTATATATATCTGCACCGTGAGACTGAAGATCAGGTAGACGACAAACCATATACACCCCAGGCCCAGCAAGTAGGTGATGCCGTCGCTCCGGCTAAGCTGTACGCGTACATCATCCACGACAGCGATAAAGGTAATCAACAACAGCCAAACACTTGCTATAAAGGTTGCAGGCAACAATGGCAGACTAAGCGGATTGAGCGTAGGATGGTAATAGTAGTCAATCCACAGATCAGGAGCAAAGACTTGCATCGTGCCATAGAGCGTCGCGCTTGCTGCCGTGACAAGGCAGAAGAGTGTCGGGTAAAAGGAGTCAATATCGTTGAAATGTACCAGCGGCACCTGCTTGCGCCTCATCAGTCGATAGAGATAGCTCAGGGCTGCGAGGCCCAGAATGATACAAAAAACTATTGTACGCCGACTCGTAAAGAGATGAATGAACTGTGAGATGGGATCGCACGGTACTACGCCCTTGAGCAATTCGTCCTCACTAATCCAGCCCATAGTCTCTTGATCGCGGGCCACCTTGATATAGTAGCGCTTGTAGAGAGAGTTCCGACTGACAGGGGCAATGTCAGCTACAACTATCTGATCGCTGTGATAGACTGCGCAACTGTCAGTCCGTTCCAGCCCATCAGCTAGCCCCGAAAAGGTGGAGAGTAGCTCAAGACTGTCCGCGACGACCTGAAAATTGTAATTGACTGTATAGTGATGAGTTATGGCAAAGTTGATAGAGTCCCGCTGCGTCTCCGTCAGGTCCCAATCGGTACGAAGCTGGGGCTTATAATGACTGCACCCGCTCAACACAGTTATCCATAAGAGCATTGCAGACAAGTGGAGAAGATTGGAATGATTAAGACCCATGACTTTGCGATTGAGATTGAGAATACGGCGCATGGACAAGCATCTGGCAATTACGACAGTCAAATTCCAGAGGAAACTTACGCCCATCTGGCAAGGCCAGTTGCAGAGGCCCGACAAGACGGTGCGCACGCGAAGGGCTTCTCTTAAAGCAGGCATTGAGAGCAAAGCGGATGCAGTGCTTACAAGTCATAAGTATTGCGTCTGAAGGCGGCTCCAATTCATAGGCAGGACTGACCTCAGTGGCCCCATGCTCGAGATAGAAATCCCGGGCCATCATGTTGGCCACATTAGCCCTATAGTCAACTCGCACATTAGGGTAACTGACCTTCTTGCGAGGGGGAAGTGTTGGCTGGGTGGCCGTATGATGGCGACTAAGTAATGCCTCGACCGCCTGTCTGCGCCATTGGCTGAGCACTGAGGCCGGCAAAAATAGGTGGGCCGTCTTACTTGTATCTACATGAATAGCACGCAGGGGAGTTCCCCCAAGTTTGCTTAACTCCCGAGCCTGACGCTCTCCCTGTCCGGAGCGCGCCTCTTGATGATCCAAGGTATAATCCTGACTGACTGTGGCGCCTGTCTCATCCGACATCGTCAGCCGATATCCCTCCGTAGTGGGCTGCAGTATGACATCGACAGCTAGTGTCCGGGGAGGTTGCGGCTGCATCACCTGATGCTCAAAAAGTGCGTCATGATTGCGATACAGAAGCGTCTGAGGGCTAAGCCCCGGCTGACGAGTCGCCGGATAGAGCAAATTGGCCTCGGCTCGATTGACACGAAAGCCATGCAACTTATGCTGGACATCAAAATAGCACAGCCCGTCTCCACTATGGAATGTTGTAAGTCCGCTCACGCGTATAGTGTATCCACGGTTTTCCTTGACTTCGCCTACCGGTTCACCGACAGACTTGGGCGTATCGGGTGACCAAACATCAGCCTTGCGTCCGTGGAGAAAATAGTCCGTAAAGCGTCTGTTGAAACTCTTGAGGGGGTCAGGCTTAAAGAGTGTCTCACAGTGCCCGTAAGAAGCTCTGCGGTACTCTGGTCGCCGTTGCAGGATACTGTCAAGCGTCTGACGGTAATATGCAGTGATATTGCGCACATAGTCGATATCCTTGAGCCGACCCTCAATCTTGAAACTACTGACCCCAGCGTCCATAAGTTGCTCCAAGTCATGACTGCGATTGAGATCGCGCATAGAGAGCAGGTGTTTATCACGTACCACCACGCGTTCTTCCCCATCAATAAGGTCAAAGGCCAGCCTGCAAAACTGAGCGCACTCTCCTCTGTTGGCACTTCGGGAAAAACAGTATTGGGATGCGTAGCATCGTCCGCTCAAGCTCACGCACAACGCTCCGTGGACAAAGACCTCGAGTTCCATCTTGGGCACTGCTTGATGGATCTTGTGGATCTCGTCAAGGCTAAGTTCGCGCGCCAGAATTGCCCGGCTATATCCCAAGTCATAGAGCATCTGCACCTGTTGGGGAGTACGGTTGTCCATCTGCGTGCTGGCATTAAGCGGTATCGGGAGGTGCATCTGCCACAAGGACATATCCTGAGCGATAAAGGCATCTACTCCTATCTCAGCGAGCTGCAGCGCCATTTGGCGCACCTTCTCGAGTTCCGAATCATAAAGTATCGTGTTGAGCGTGACGTATACTTTGACCCCAAAGGGGCGCGCATACTCCACCAATCGGAGTATACCATCAAGAGTGTTGCCCGCCTGTGCCCTGGCTCCAAAGGCAGGAGCGCCAATATAGACTGCATCAGCGCCAGCGTCAATAGCAGCAATGCCTATGTCAGCTGTGCGAGCCGGAGAGAGAAGCTCCACAGGCCCTGACGACGAAGCGACTGTACTTTTGTCCATATTAATCAGAATCTAGCTGCGTCATTGACGTAGTTTTCCAGCCAATTGGTATAAAAACGGATGCCTGCTTCTCGCCACGAATAGTTGATACTCTGCTCCGGATCGTCATTTTCGTAGTAGTTGAAGGGCAAGTGAATGGGCAGATTCTTCTCCAGATCGCGGTGATATTCAAAGTCTATGCGCACGGGCGAATACTCGAGATGCCCCGTGACATAAAACTCAGACGTTCCGACTCGCTGTATGACTCCTGCCCCGGACAGGGGTGACATAGCCACAATCTCGAGTCTCGACTCGCGTGTCAGCTGACCAGGATCAATCTCCGTATGACGGCTCTGCGGCATCGGGAAGTAAGGCGTCAGGCCCTCAAAGAGAGGTATCGGCTTAGCCATCTGGTCAAAGATGCCAAATACCTTTTGCGGAACCGGATGCTTAACGATACCAAACTGAGCATATAGCGCCGCCTGCGAGCCCCAGCAGATGTGTATCTTGGACATCCTGGGATGTTTCTCACACCATTGGTAGACCTCCAGCATCTGGTCCCAGTAACGCACTTCTTCAAAGGGGAACTGCTCCACTGGCGCGCCAGTAATGATAAAGCCATCAAACGGGAAATCCTTCAGATCATGGAAATCGGTGTAGTATTTATCTACATATTCCTGAGGCGCATTCTTATACTTCTGCCCGCTGAGCTTGATCGGCGTCACCTGTACATCAAATCGGGAGTGAGACAAAATACGGTAGAAATCCATCTCAGCAAACTCCTTCATAGGCATCAGATTGAGAAGTCCTATCTGTAGCGGACGCACTCCTCTGGGCACCTCATCGAGTATATCAATGCCTTCCTCCTTAAGCTGATTGATGGAAGGCCATCCCTTGACTACTATGACAGACATTTCAGCAGTAAGATTACCAGATAGTCACCCGTTTGTCCTTGGGTACGTAGAGAGGATCTTTAGGCGTAATATTGAAGGCCTTATACCAGGCGTCTATATGAGGCAGTTGTCCGTCAACACGCCACTTAGCCAGCGAGTGAGGGTCACTCTTGACGCGCTTGCGAATTTCTGCGTCGCGTATTGTGCCAGCCCATACGCCGGCAAAGGCGAGGAAGAAGCGCTGCTCGGGAGTATAGCCGCTGATTCGCTTGGAGGGTTGCCCCTTGGTCGCATTTTGTAAAGCGGTGAAGGATACCTGAAGGCCTCCGTGGTCGGCAAGGTTTTCACCCAGCGTAAGCTGACCATTGGCATTGAGATCAGGGAGTACCTTTATCTTATTAAAATAGTCTACCATCACCTGCGTACGCCCCTGGAAGCGCTTAGCATCCTCCGGGGTCCACCACTCCTTCATATTGCCGTCCTTGTCGAACTTGCGGCCCTGGTCGTCAAATCCGTGGGTCATCTCATGGCCAATGACGACACCGATAGCGCCGTAATTGAAGGCATCGTCTGCCTCCATGTCAAAGAATGGGTACTGCAGGATGCCGGCCGGGAAGCAAATTTCATTGGTGGGCGGATTGTAGTAAGCGTTGACCTCGTGTGGATTCATGTACCACTGGTCACGGTCTACGGGCTTGCCGACAGTCTTCTCAGTATAGTAATCGCTATTAAACGACATAATTGTCATTATTGTCTCAAGCAGGCTCTTGTCGGGGTCTAGCTGAAGGCCGCTGAAGTCGCGCCATTTGTTGGGATAGCCTATCTTGACATAGAAGGTGGACAGTTTTTCCAGCGCCTTAGCCTTAGTCTCATCACTCATCCAGTCCTGCGCCTTGATACGCTCTCCGAGCGCCTTTTGCAAGTTGGACACAAGCGTCTCCATGCGCTTCTTTGCAGCCTCAGGGAAATAGCGCTTGACGTATATGCGGCCGAGAGCTTCCCCCAAGAGCTCATTCTCCAGGTTGACGCCGCGCTTCCATGCCGGCTGCTCCTGCTCCGTACCACTCATGACGCGTCCGAAGAAGCCAAAGTGCAGGCCTCTCAGCTCATCGCTCAGATAGGGCAGGCTATTTACGGCGAGGCGCAGGGTCAGATAGCTCTTGAGCACTTCCAGATCCTCGTTGGCTAAGATCTCGTTGGCCTCCGAAAGTGCATCGGGCTGGCCTACATTGACATAGTCAAAGGCTGGGTACTTGTTGATACGGAAGAACTGGTCCCAATCTACTGCCTTGTAGCTGTCTTTCAGGGCCTGATAACTGATCTTCTGGTAATTGTTTTCCGGTACACGAAGTTCTACACGACTCTTGAATGACTTTGCCAGTCTCGTCTCGAGTTGCAGTACACCATTCATGCGCTTTGCTATCTGATCGGTCGTCTCTGAGGAATAAATTTTACTCAACACCTGCTGGCCAAATTCCTTGTAGGCCTTGCGTATCTTGAGCGTAGCGGTATCCGTATCGAGATAGTAGTCACGCTGTCCGAGAGTGAGGCCTCCCTGTCCGATGGACACGAGATTCATCTTGCTATCCATGGCATCAGCCTCTGTGCCGTAGGTGAAAAAGGCCGACACGCCATATCTACCCATGGCGGCAGCCGCTTGCTGTATCCCCTCTCGCGAATTTATCTGGGCAATCTTGTCTGTGTAGACGAGCAGAGGCTTGATGCCTTGAGCATTGAGCGTCTTCTGGTCTATCACCTTGTTGTACAGGAGTCCGATCTTCTGCTCCAGCGGGTCAGAGCTTTTCTTGGCGGACATCTCTTCGATGAGTTCCTTGATGCGCTTATTGTTATTGTCAATAAGCTGGTTAAACACGCCCCACCTTGACTGATCAGCCGGCATTGGATTGCGTTTGTTCCAGCCTCCGCAAGCATATTGGAAAAAGTCCGTCCCAGGCTTAGCCTTGAGGTCAAAATTAGCCGGATCTATGCCGTGCGGATGCGATGTGGTCCTGACTTTGGCCTGCGTCATGGCGCCTGAAATCATCGCGCAGGAAATCAATAATGCGATTTTCATAATATGATGTTTATTAAATTATTGTTGTTTGATCTGTTCCAGTTCTTCGGAAAGTTGTGTCCAGTTTTCCATCTCTTTATCGAGCTGTTGTGATATATTCTGATGCTTGGCCGCCAGCGTACTGTCGGCTGCGCCTTCCGGTGTAGCCATCTGGTCCTCCAGCAAGTGGAGAGCAGCCTCCAAGTCTCCGATTTGTCTCTCACTGTCAGCCACTTGGCGTTCCAGTTTCTGCATTTTGCGACGCTGCTCCTTCTGCTGTTCATAGCTCAATTTGCCTTCCGAGCTCACCTTTGCAGCAACAGGCTCCTTTGAGATCTGGCTTGCGCGATCAAGCTCGCCGAGCGATTCGATCTTTTTCTCCTGCAGAAATTCGTAGATGCCACACAAGTGCTCTTTGATCTTTCCGCCGCCCACTTCATAGACTTTCTCTACCAGTCCGTCGAGGAAGTCTCGATCATGACTTACAATAATGGCAGTACCATCAAAGGCCTTGACAGCCTCTTTAAGCACATCCTTGGTGCGCATGTCGAGGTGGTTGGTCGGCTCATCGAGTATGAGCAGATTGATAGGCTTGAGCAGCAGCCTCAGCATGGCCAGTCGCGTACGCTCTCCGCCGGAGAGTACCTTGACCAGCTTGTCACTTGCCTCGCCACCAAACATGAAAGCGCCCAGCAGGTCCTTGATCCGAAGCCTCACGTCTCCTGTGGCGACTTGGTCTATTGTGTCGTAGACCGTAATGTCCTCGTCGAGCATCTGGGCCTCGTTTTGTGCGAAATATCCTATTTGCACATTATGTCCAATCTTGAGTGTGCCGTCCCAATGAAGTCCCGGTTGCATCTGGCCGGCCAGTTGCATGATGCACTTGACAAGTGTTGACTTGCCTTCGCCATTGCGTCCTACCAAAGCCACCTTTTCTCCACGCTTGATAGTAAGGTTGACATTGCGCACAATAGTATGGTCTCCCCATCCGGCCGCCATATCCTTGCATATCAAGGGATAGTCTCCGCTGCGGAGACAAGGAGCAAACTTGAGATGCAGTCGACTGGTATCCACCTCGTCTACCTCGATAGGCACGATACGCTCGAGCTGCTTGATGCGGCTCTGCACCTGCACAGCCTTCGTCGGCTTGTAGCGGAAGCGCTCGATGAAGTCCTTGATGTCGGCAATCTCCTTCTGCTGGTTTTCGTAGGCTCTCAACTGCTGCTCACGCCGCTCCGCGCGCAGCTTCACATACTCGTTGTACTTAGCGTGGTAGTCTATGAGTTTGCCGCAGTTGATCTCCAGTGTGCGGTCCGTCGTATGATTGATAAATGTGCGGTCGTGACTGACAAGTACCAGAGCGCATGGGCTTGACTTGAGATAGTCCTCAAGCCACTCGATACTCCAGATATCCAGATGATTGGTCGGCTCATCGAGCAGGAGAATGTCGGGGTGTCTCAAGAGCAGCTTAGCCAGCTCGACGCGCATACGCCATCCGCCGCTCAGCTCGCTTGTCTGACGGTCCAGTTCCTCGCGCTCAAAGCCAAGTCCGGTCAGTGTACGTTCCAGTTCAGCCTCATAGTGCCCGCCGCCCATCATATTGATATGTTCCGTCAACGTAGCCAGGCGCAGAGTCAGTTGGCCGTAATCCTCGCTTTCGTAGTCAGTGCGTTCAGCCAGCGCCATGCCGATACGGTCAATTTCCTCCTGTTGTCGTTTGATGTCTTCAAAGGCCAGAGCAGCCTCCTCCCTCACGGTACGGCCGTCCACCAGTTTCATCACCTGCGGCAAATAGCCTATTGTCTGTCCAGTCGGAATACTTACCGTACCCGTGGTTGGTCGTTGTTGTCCAGAGAGTATCTTGAGAAGCGTAGACTTACCCGCGCCGTTTTTTCCCACGAGGCATACCCGCTCCTTATCATTTACCACAAAGGAGACGTCGCTAAAAAGTGGCTTAACCCCAAAGGCGACGCTTAAGTTGTTGACCGATATCACTTCACTAGTATCTTTTGAAATGCAAATTTACGAATAAGCGAGAGGAAAGGGGGAAAAAGAAAATGAAATTTGCTTTTTGCCCCTCTCCCGAGCGAAAGTAAATTATCCAATTTTACGAATAAGCGAGGGGAAAGGGGGAAAAAGAAAATGAAATTTGCTTTTTGCCCCTCTCCCGAGCGAAAGTAAATTATCCAATTTTACAAATAAGCGAGGGGAAAGGGGGGAAAAAGAAAATGAAATTTGCTTTTTGCCCCTCTCCCGAGCGAAAGTAAATTATCCAATTTTACAAATAAGCGAGGGGAATAAGGAAAACATTCCTTTTCCTCCTAGACTGGAGCGAAATCTCTGGTTTTACCGATAACCGAGAGAAGAATATTTTCCCGAACTAAAAATTAGCTTGAATGCGGCACAAACAATATGGGAAAAACTGGGGAATCCTAAAGCAATGGATGGGCATTTGGAGCTATCGTGAAGGTCCTATTTACAAGCTGTCGCCACCCAGGGAAGACAAGGTCGGGCCTAGTTTAAATAGGAAGCGGTCTCGTCATGAGAGCATCGCAATCTGGTCTGAGTAGCATCAGGATAACTGGCTCTCGACGGGGCGAAGGTTGTACCCCTCGGGAGCAAGCTATTCCGTCTCCTTCTTGTCATCGTCAGACAATACCTTCTGTATGCTCTTGTCTACCTCGTAGAGCTTATCTTTGCATTGCTTGAGTATTTTCTTCGCCTCCTTGAGCTTGTCGGCTAGGGTATCGATATCCACCTCCTGGCCTTCTATCTCTTCGACTATCTCATTGAGACGCTTTACGGCGTCACTGTATTTCAATTCTGTCTTTTTCATATTGTCTAGTCTATCGTACTGGTTACTTCTCCCTTGGCCAAACGGGTTGTAATATGGTCTCCGCGCCTCAGCAGAGCTATATCTCTCACCGCCTTGCCGTCCTTGAGCGTGATACTGTAGCCGAGTCTCAGGATATGTTCAGGATCGGCGGCCTTGACAGCGGTCTCGAGCGCCTGGAGATGATGTTTCTGCTCCGATACACCTCGTGTAGCAGCCGACTTGAGGCGTTGCCATAGCTGTCCAAAGGCAAGCCGGGCAATCTCAGTCTGATGAGAAGCTGCCTGACTGAGCCGATGATCCAACTGGTCAAGGTTCATGAGCCGTTGAGGCAGCAAGGTCTTGCCAATCATCTCGACGCGCATCATGAGGCGCCCTATCTGATTGTTTTCTGTCTCCAAGGCTGATCTGCACGCCTCTGTAAGCCTTTCTTCCAAAGATTCCAGCTGGGTAGCCAAGACCGTCATCTGCTCGATGAGATAGTCGGCCACTGCTGTCGGTGTCTTGAGATGATGATAAGCCACCAAGTCCAGTACAGAGAGGTCGCGTTCATGGCCGATACCTGTAAGTATGGGCAAGGGAAACTGTGCCACATTGTTGGCCAATGGATAGGTGTCAAATCCGCTCAGATCGCTTACTGCGCCTCCGCCTCGGATAATGACCACGACATCCCACTGATCCACTTGTCCCGCGATACAGTCTAGTGCAGCGATGATGCTGGATTCGGTTGCCCCGCCCTGCATAGTGGCTGCAAAGAGCTGATGGGTGAAGCGGAAGCCTTGGGCATTGGTGTCGAGCTGCCGGCAGAAGTCCTCGTAGCCCGCTGCTGTCGGAGAAGAGATGACAGCTATGCGCTGTGCCGGCTGGGGAAATGTAAGTTCCTGATTCATCTCCGCGACACCTTCCTTCTGCAGTCGTCCCATGATTTCCCGACGCCGCCGGGCTATACTGCCTAGCGTGTAGGTCGGGTCTATGTCTTCGACAATCAAGGAGTAGCCATACAACTCGCTAAAGGAGACCCGGACTTGCAGGAGCACATTCAAGCCCGCACAGAGTGGCTGCCCCGTGATACTCTCAAAGTTCATCTTGAGCAGAGGGTAAACATATCGCATGATGACTCCGCGTGCTTTAGCCTTAAGCAAGCCATTCTGCTCATCCTTCTCGACCAGCTCGATGAAGCAATGGCCTTTTTGCGAGACACGTATCTCGCTCAATTCGGCTCTCACCCAGTAGGCATCCGTCAAAGTGCCCTGGATGAGTTCGGCCACCAGTTGATTGAGTTCGTAGAGTGTAAGTACTTCCATCAGTGTCTCGGCTTGTGTAGAGCAAAAGTAATCAAAGTGGCTGAAATATCCGCAGCAGACTATAATTAAAAAGGCTATGTAACAAAAAATCCCGCAAGTCTTGCGACCTACGAGATTCTTCCCCTCAAAAAAAGTGGTACCTCTTGGAGTTGAACCAAGGACACACGGATTTTCAGTCCGATGCTCTACCAGCTGAGCTAAGGCACCATTGCTGTTTGCGGGTGCAAAATTAGTAAATTTTCCAATACTGACAAGTTTTCTCTGGATTTTTCTTCAATATAATTCGTATTTCCAAAAAAAAGAGTACCTTTGCACCGCTTTCGGAAAGTAGCGCAGTTGGTAGCGCACTACGTTCGGGACGTAGGGGTCGGGCGTTCGAATCGCCTCTTTCCGACCTAAGGTGGCAACAGAGTCTTATCTGTTGTCACCTTTTTTTGATTCATCCAAGCTCGCCCTTGGGATAGCGGCGAGATTTTAGTACTTTTGTCCCGATTAATCTTGAGATATGACTGATCAACGCTTTGCTCAATCCCTGCTCGACTGGTATGCTTCCCACAAGCGCCAATTGCCTTGGCGCGACATCGATGACCCTTATCAGATATGGTTGTCGGAGATTATCCTACAGCAGACGCGCATCGAGCAAGGCCGCGACTACTGGCTAAAATTTGTCAGACGATTTCCCGACGTAGCGTCTCTGGCAGCTGCAAGCGAGGATGAGGTCATGCAACTCTGGCAGGGACTTGGCTACTATAGCCGTGCGCGGCATCTGCATGAAGCTGCCAGACAGATTGTCAGCATGGGCGAGTTTCCCAAGACCTACGAAAGCGTTCGCTCTCTCCAGGGAGTGGGCGACTACACAGCTGCTGCTATATGCAGCATGGCCTACGGTATGCCCTATGCCGCACTCGACGGCAATGCCTTCAGAGTGCTGGGGCGTGTATACCGGATGAGTGAGGCCATGGATACATCTGCGGGCCACAAGGCCTATGCCAAACTGATGGACAGTCTGCTCGACCGATCCCATCCCGCCGACTTCAACCAAGCTGTCATGGACCTCGGCGCCACCGTCTGTACGCCGCGCAGTCCGCATTGCACGCAGTGTCCGCTGAAAGAGATGTGTCTCGCCCATAGCGAGAGCCAGGAAGAGCAATATCCTAAACGAAACAAGCGTACGCCTATCAAGGACCGCTACTTATCTTACTTCTTTATCATCTGCCGCGGGCAAATGATGGTACACCGCCGTCCGGCAGGTGACATCTGGCAAGGGCTCTATGAACCGATGCTCATAGAGACTCCTGGCCCTGACACGAGTCAAGCCTTGTCACATCCTAGAATAAATCGTCTACTACAGATAAATGGAGCAAGCATCCGGCCACTGGCTGCAGGCCTGCGTCACATACTGACCCACCGCATCCTGCATGCAGACTTCTACTTGATACACCTGCCAAGTGATCAGTACAAGACAGTCTCAGATCAGGCTACAGGCTACATCTGGGTACCTGCAGACCAGTTGGGGCGCTATGCGTTTCCAGTTCTCATCTCAAAGGTACTTAAGCAACATCTTTCAACTATATTTACTGACTATCCACTATCCCCTACACGGACGCTAACCGCCGGACAGACCTTAGCCCGGTAAAAAAAATCAACAGAGCGCAGAAAATCCCCTGCTGTCTGCTGAATGTCGCCAGTATCTTATCTGTTGTCTTCTCCATCGGTCTGCGCCCACATATCCATAACAGTGATGCTCTGAGCAGCCAGCTACGACAAGCTTGGCGGCCAAAACTGCGGCTATACACCTCGCAGGCCTCTTTCACCGACAGTCTCTCCTGTCGACATCGTCTTTGAACGGTATCGCTTTCGCTCTACTGCCTTCTTCTCCGGAAGTCCTTACGTAAAAATCAGCTCAAATATTATAAGGGGAGTCGGCCTTATCAAGCGTTCAGTGGAACAAATATTTTTCATAATAAAAAATTGAGTAGAAATCTTCTCCTTGTTCTCAGACACAAAGGGATGAAAAGTCCCTCAAATCATCCATACAACTCACTGAAATCCAATGAATTAAAATTTGTATTTAACATTCTCATAGCTAACTGGCTAACAGGCGAAAACAACTCGCCTTCTAGTTTAAACTAAGTCCGACCTAGTTTAAACTACATCCGACCTTGTAGCGCTTACAAGTCAACTTGTCATGACTACATCGGCATCTATTTGAGGCATATCTCGAAAATAATAAGCTCTTTTTCGCTTGGAGAGCATTAGACGAGGAAGGCCGTATACGGACGATGCCTGTCCTCGCGTAGGATATTGGTAAAGCACGCCACAAAAGAGGCTGAGTGACGAGCACGGACTGGGGTAGCACAACAGAGTTGAGAAAAAAGAGTTGAGTTTGTCCAGTCTGATAATGGCTGCATTACAGGGGGGATGATGACAGAATTTCCGTTCTATCCGTGTAAAGCACTGTGCCTCAGATGCCGTGGCAAGGCCTTTCTGTACAAGGCTAAGGTGCTTCCAAGAGTGTCTGAGAGGCGCCGCGGAGATACAAAGTCTTACCTTCCTAATCGGCTGAGCGATACGCCCGTCTCCGCTGATACGCTATTGGACCCAAGCCGCTCTCTTGCGAAAGTCAGACGAGTATAAAAAAATACAAGGCCGAAGTTGGCATCTACCAGCTACGGCCTTATACCTGATATATAAGCAACGAGCTACTCTGACTGACTGCCTTGACTTTGATTGTCTCCGGTCCCCATGATACTATTCCAGATCATATTGCCAAAATTCTTGATTATACCGGGCACTAGGTCATTGATATCATCTTGCTGCTCCTTGACCCACTGCATCATAACGCCTTTGACATCGTCCTTGCTGATGAGGCAAAATACGTGACCGGCGATGCCGAAGGTTACGATATGGTCTCTATCATCGTAGGTGATACGACCGACCGAACATATCAGATAATTTTTGACATGGAGCTTGAGTCCGACGACCTCCTGAACGAAATTACTGGAGAACCTGGCACCCAGATTGACCCAGCTATTACCCTGGCCAAGCGAATCGGAAACTTCCTCTATCGCAGTATTGACAATATGACTGACAGTCTGCTCATGCTGCCGTTTGCCAGGATTGGTAGCAAAGAGTACGACAAGAAGGACAGCCAACAAGCTGATCACCAATTTGCTGCGTTTACGGAAGCCCGCCTTTACCGGCAAAACAGCCGTCTGACTGATGGGTGAACATGTCGTACCAGCAATGCCGTTGGAGGCCGAAGCCGAGGCTGTCCCACGGGCAGTCAGCGGATGACCGCACTGTGGGCACACTTTGGCATCAGGAGGCAGTATCGCGCCGCACTCCGGGCAATGCGTGATTTCATATCCGCAATGGGGACAGCGAGGTGCTGTATCGGAGATTTGGCCTCCGCATTCAGGACATGTAGTAAGCATGATACATATATATTATAGGATTCGAAGAAACTGTTTCCCTGCCTTGCCGGCCTCAGTCGTCCGTCTGATGTGACAGAAAGATTAAGCAAGGGCCGCCAACGCCTCTGCGCTGACAGCCCCTGCCTATATTTATTATCAATTACTTGTTGTCCTTGATTGTCTTCTGTACAAGCTCGGGCACATTGGTTGTGATATAGTCAGCCCCGCGCTTGACATAGTACTCGATGACCTGCGGATCATCCACGGTCCAGACATTGATCTTCATGCCCAGTTTATGAAACTCATCAAACCACTCAGGATGCTTCTGCATAAAGACCTTCTGTTCATAGTCAGGGCCAGCGCATCCGATAGCCTTGAGCTCCTGAGGACTCTTGTCGCCATTAAGATAGTATACTTCAGTTCCCTTTGGAGCCTTCTTGATAAGTTGAAGCGTAGCGTCGTAGGAGAAAGCGATATAAGTCACCTTTTGTTCCATCTTGGCCTTCTTGACCAGCTTGAGCGTGCCGTCGATGCAAGCCGTAAGGCGAGCGGGATCCTTGTGCGTCTTAATCTCGATAATGAGCTGACCAGGCTGCTTCTTGGCGACCTTGAGGTACTGCTTGAGTGTCGGCATGTGCTCGCCGTTGTCGAGGATCACGGCCTTGCACTCCTTGGCTGTTGACTTCTGAATCTCTACGCCCTTGAACTTACGGTCGTGGTTGACAAAGATAGTGCCGTCTGTACTGATCCAGACATCACACTCCGAGCCATAGCAACCTATCTGATTGGCCTTGCGAAGTGACGTAAGACTGTTTTGTGCCGATCCGGCAGTCTTCCAATACCCTCTGTGGGCGATAACCTCTGTGTCGGCCATAGCGGCAACACTCATCAGCATAGCTGTTGCCAGCAATAATGATCTTAGTTTCATAATGTGCCTATTTAGTTTAAGTTATTTATTCTACGATTACAAATACAAAGATACTAAAAAAAGAGGGGAAACATGCCTCCTCTACTCTTTTTTTTTACTGCTGTCTTGATTGTTTTTTCGCCCGGCATTTTTTCTCGCATGCATTTCAAATTATATCTGTTGCAAGACGGGTATTGGCCTTCTCTGGCATGCTTCTACGATAGGATATAACAAAAGAGTGAGCTCCCGGAAGCGGATCTTTCTTTTCATTTTCTTACAAAAAGAAATTGTCTGCGCCTCTACCAAACAATGATTCAGACGATTTGCCCTGCAATGGCTGCTCCGTCAAGATTAGGCACAGATTTTGCTTAACCCTTAGTTGAGATAAGACAAAGATTAAAGGATCTGAAGAAATGCGAAAGATACAACAAGCGCCCGTGGTGGTGATGGATTTCTCCAGAGTCTACGAGCTGGAGAAATTTGCCGACAATCCCGATTTCATTCATCTCGATTGTACAGATGTCCATGGATCAGAATGTATCCTCAGCCAGGATGCCGAACAGGAAATCCGCCGTCGTATCAGCCCCTATGACGCACGTGGCATTCACTTCATTGACTCGGGCGACTATCACTATATGACCCGGTTGTGGACCGACAAGATTCAGACCCCCTTTACCCTCCTACTCGTCGACCATCATACCGACATGCAGCCCTCTCAGGTACCTGGAATTGTCACTTGTGGCAACTGGGTGAACAGCGTCATTGACCACAATCCCTATCTCCGCAAAGTAATTCTCCTCGGAATGCCCGAAGATGCGCTCGCCAAGATTCCGCCGTCTTACCGTAACAGAGTGGAGTATATCAGCAAGCAGCAGTTCAGCGACATTCTGCGGGGCAAGCTCCGCCTGCAGACGACCGGAGCCATCTACCTCTCTATCGACAAGGACGTCCTCAGTCGCCAGTACGTTATCACCAATTGGGACCAAGGCGACATTACCCTCGAGGAGTCGCTGCAGTTCGTATCGCTGCTCCTCGACAACGAGCATCTGCTGGGCATCGACGTCTGCGGTGAATTTCCTATTATGAAGAGCCTCTTTGACGAGAAGCGGGCGACCGATATGGACAGTCTGGCCAACGAAGTCATCCTCGACACGGTAGAGGAGCACGTCCAAACTCAGCAAGTGCCACTTTAGCCAGAAAGCTGTCTGTTCAATAATGACGGTTTTCGTACAGAGAGAAAAGAATGTGATAACAGGACTGTCTTCATACTGATTTCTACATATTAAGGTCGCATGTGAGGCTTTTTTGTCATGCTTGACATGCAATCAGAAGGCATTTTAGCCCTACGCCACCATTGCAAATGATGTCACATGGGCTAAAAGCGTCTTTTAGACGACATCACTTTGGAAATATTGGGGAATTTGATTACTTTTGTCACAAAATAAGAAATAGACATGTACACTCTTCAAGTATTTTACCGCCTGTGCTATCGATATGATGCGCGCCGAATGGGTTTCACGCCCCAAGGGGCTCGGTAAAATATTTCTCTTTCACACGTACACAGGAGTGTTCGTTTTCCTCTCACGCCGTCATCGGCAGAGGAAGTCCTATCACAACATCATATTAACCAATAGTCTATCTCTTCGGGCCCAGTCAGGCCCTTCTAACTATCCCCTTCAATTTCGGAAATGAAAGTATTGAAATTTGGCGGAACATCTGTGGGTTCCGTAGACAGCATTCTCAATCTCAAACATATCGTCGAGAGTCAAGACTCTCAAGTCGTAGTCGTAGTAAGTGCCTTGGGCGGCATTACAGACAAGCTCATCAGTACCTCCAAACTCGCCCTGAAAGGTGACGAGTCCTACAAGGACGAATACTACGCCATAGTCAAGCGCCATCAGGATATGGTGGACGCTATCATCACAGACGCCGCAAGGCGTAAGGCGCTGCTCGCTCAGCTCGACGAGCTCTTTGAAGAGCTGCGCTCCATCCTCTATGGCATTTACCTGATACACGACTTGAGCGCCAAGACTTATGCTGCCATCGTAAGCTATGGCGAGAGGCTAAGCAGCCCTATCGTAGCCACCTTGATCGATGGCGCCCAGTGGAAGGATAGTCGACAGTTTATCAAGACCAAGTTTAAGCACGACAGACACTATCTGGATACCGAGCTCACCTACAAGTTGGTTAAGCAGGCCTTTAATCCGCTGCTCAAGGTGACGGTTGTGCCCGGATTTATCAGTACTGATCGCATGTCGGGCGAAGTCACCAATCTCGGACGCGGAGGCAGTGACTACACGGCCTCTATCATTGCAGCGGCTCTAGGAGCTGACGTATTGGAGATCTGGACCGACGTAGACGGATTCATGACTGCAGACCCGAGGGTCATACCTAACGCTTATACCATCGAGGAACTGAGCTACGTGGAGGCCATGGAGCTTTGCAACTTCGGAGCCAAGGTCATCTATCCCCCGACCATTTACCCCGTGTGCATTAAGAATATTCCCATCAAGGTTAAAAATACCTTTAACCCCAAGAATCCCGGCACCATTATAAAAAATAAGATTGACACTGACCGCAAGCCTATCAAGGGTATCAGTTCTATCAACGATACAGCATTGATCACGGTCTCCGGTCTCTCAATGGTCGGCGTCATAGGCGTTAACCGACGCATCTTTACGGCGCTGGCTGAACACGGCATCTCAGTTTTCCTGGTCAGCCAGGCTTCTTCGGAAAGTTCCACCTCAATCGGTGTCAAAGACAGTGACGCTGAGCAGGCTGTCAAAGTGCTTGACGATGAATTTAACAAGGAGATAGAGACGGGCGCCATGTTTCCTATGCACCTCGAGCGCGGACTGAGTACCATCGCCATCGTAGGTGAGAATATGAAGCACACACCCGGTATTGCCGGAAAGCTCTTTGGCTCTCTCGGCCGCAGTGGCATCAGCGTCATTGCCTGTGCCCAAGGCGCCAGCGAGACCAACATTTCATTCGTCGTCAACAGTTCGCTTCTGCGCAAGTCACTCAATGTGCTGCATGACTCCTTCTTCCTCTCCGAATACAAGGTTCTCAACCTCTTCATCTGTGGTGTGGGCACCGTGGGCGGACAGCTCATCGACCAGATCAGCACCCAGTATGAGACTCTCAAAAAGACGCGGCGACTCAAGCTCAATGTCGTCGGCATAGCCAACAGTCATGGCGCGCTCTTCAATCGTGATGGCCTCAACCTCAATACCTATCGCGAAGACCTCAAGACTGCGCCTGCCAGTGACGTAGCCAAGCTAAGAGACGAGGTAATCGGGATGAATATTTTCAATAGTGTATTTGTAGACTGTACGGCCAGCAAAGACGTGGCAGGCATCTACCAAGACCTACTCGAGCGTAACATCTCCGTAGTAGCCGCCAACAAGATAGCAGCCTCCTCAGACTACGACAGCTATCTTAAGCTCAAGCAGACTGCACTCAAGCGAGGGGTCAAGTTCCTCTTTGAGACCAACGTCGGCGCCGGGCTCCCCATCATAGGTACCATCAACGACCTGCTCAACTCGGGCGACAAGATACTCAGGATTGAGGCTGTACTGAGCGGCACTCTGAATTTCATATTCAATGAGCTATCTGCTGACGTCCCCTTCTCAGAGACTATCCGCAGGGCCAAGGAGCAAGGATATAGCGAGCCGGACCCACGCATCGACCTGAGTGGTAAGGATGTCATCCGCAAACTTGTCATCCTCACCCGCGAAGCCGGATACAAGCTGGAGCAGGAAGATGTAGAAAAGCACCTTTTCGTTCCAGACAACATCCTGTCTGGCAGCCTCGATGAGTTTTGGGTCAAAGTCAAGACTCTTGATGCTGACTTTGAGCAGCGTCGCCAGATCCTCGAGCGTGAGCACAAGCGCTGGCGCTTCGTGGCCAGCATGGATCACGGCAAGGCCAAGGTCGCGCTGGAGGCAGTGGGGCCTCAGCACCCCTTCTATAATCTTGAAGGCAGTAACAATATTATCCTCCTTACCACCGAGCGCTATCGGGAATATCCGATGCAGATCCAAGGCTACGGCGCCGGTGCAAGCGTGACAGCTGCAGGTGTATTTGCTAACGTCATGTCTATCGCAAATATCTAGAACTATGAAGCATCTGATTATCCTCGGAGATGGCATGGCCGACCATCCTGTCGCCAGACTTGGCGGAAAGACTCTATTGCAGTACGCCTCTACTCCTCATATGGACCAACTTGCACGCCTCGGACGCGGAGGCAGACTGATGACTATCCCTGAAGGATTTCATCCAGGCAGCGAGGTAGCCAACTCAGTCATACTCGGATATGACCAGCATGAGGTCTATGAAGGCCGCGGTCCCCTCGAAGCCGCCAGCATCGGCTACGACATGCAGCAGGATGACATGGCCATGAGATGCAATCTCATCTGCATACAAGACGGCAAGATCAAAAATCATCATGGCGGCCACCTGACGACTCAGCAAGGCGACCTGCTCATCCAGTATCTCGAGCAGCACCTCGGCAACGAGCGTGTCAAATTTATTTCAGGCATCCAGTACCGTCACCTTCTGATTATCAAGGGAGGCAACAAGCATATCGTCTGCGCGCCTCCCCATGACCATCCCAATGAGCCGTGGGCTGAACTGATGGTTAAGCCGGAAGAAGGCTTGCAAGACGCTGATGAGCCCGGTCGAATGTCGGCGCAAGCCACCGCCGACCTGCTCAATCATCTCATTCTCCAATCTCAGCAGTTGCTCGCTAAGCATCCATTTAATAAACAACGGGCTGCAGAAGGTCTGGACTTGGCCAATACCATATGGCCTTGGAGTCCTGGCTACCGCCCCCATATGCAGACTCTTGAGGAGCTCTATCCCGATCAGATCAAGCAGGGAGCTGTGATTTCTGCAGTGGACCTCATCAGAGGTATCGGGAAGTATGCGGGCCTGAGAAACATCATTGTACCCGGTGCAACCGGACTTGCCGATACCAATTACGAAGGCAAGACGCAGGCTGCACTCGACGCGCTCAAGACAGACGACTTCGTATTTCTCCACATCGAGGCCAGCGATGAAGCCGGTCACGATGGTGATGTACAGCTCAAGCTCCGGACCATTGAGAATCTCGACCAGCGCGTCGTAGGTCCCATCTTTGACTATATCAGCCACCATCAGGAAGATCCGGTATGCGTGGCTCTGCTTCCCGATCACCCGACCCCTGTCGAGTTGCGCACACACGTGGCTGAGCCTGTGCCTTTTGCAATATGGTATCCGGGAATCAAGCCCGATGACGTCAGCCATTTTGACGAGGTCAGCGCAGTAGACGGGTCTTACGAGCTACTTAGGCTCAGCGAATTTATGGAAAAATTGATGCAGATCAGATAAAACGGCCACTCTATCCCTATGAAATACTACAGCACCAATCATAAGGCACCCCTCGCCACCCTGCGCGAAGCCGTAGAACGCGGACTCGCGCCTGACCGCGGGCTCTATATGCCAGAACGTATCGAGAAATTGCCGCAGGATTTCTACGACAATATCCAGAACATGTCTTTCCAAGAATTAAGTCTGCAAGTCGCGCAGGCCTTCTTTGGCGAAGACGTGCCGATGCCTGATCTCAAGAAAATCGTATATGACACTCTATCCTTTGACTACCCCGTCAAGCAAGTCAAATCAAATGTATACAGCCTTGAGCTCTTCCATGGACCGACGATGGCCTTTAAGGACGTGGGCGCACGCTTTATGGCACGCATGCTGTCCTATTTTCGCCAGCAAGAGGGGGCAAAAGGACTTGTCAATGTACTGGTAGCTACAAGCGGAGACACCGGAGGAGCAGTAGCCAACGGCTTTCTGGGAGTAGAGGGCGTGAGAGTATTTGTACTCTATCCCAAGGACAAGGTCAGCAAGATACAGGAGAGCCAGTTTACGACGCTTGGTCACAACATTACAGCCCTTGAAGTAGACGGCGTATTTGACGATTGCCAGCGTTTGGTCAAGAGTGCATTTGTCGACTCCGAGCTTCGCGAAGCCATGACCCTGAGCTCTGCCAACAGCATCAATGTGGCCCGTTTCTTACCCCAGGCTTTTTACTACTTCAATGCCTATGCCCAGCTCAAGCGTCTCGGGGTAGACAAAAATATCGTTGTCTGTGTGCCCAGCGGAAACTTCGGCAACATCACTTCAGCCCTCTTTGCCCGCCGCATGGGGCTTCCTATATCACGCCTCATCGCAGCCAACAACGCTAACGACATATTTTACCAGTACCTCCAGACTGGCAAATATAATCCACGTCCGAGCATACAGACTCTGGCCAATGCCATGGACGTAGGAGATCCCTCCAATTTTGCCCGCATTCTCGACCTATACCAAGTCCAGTGGGAAGATATACGCCACGATATCTCGGGCGCTGTCGTCAACGACGCTACCATCCTGCGCACCATCCGTGAGTGCTGGCAGCAGAATGGCTATCTACTTGATCCACACGGTGCTTGTGGCTACCAAGCCCTAATCTCCGGACTGGAAGAAGGAGAGACTGGCGTATTTTGCGAGACGGCCCATCCTGCCAAATTCAAGGAGACAGTAGAGAAGGCCACGGGAAGTGACGTCAAGATCCCGGAGCGTCTGGCCGCCTTCATGAACAAGGAGAAGCAGAGCATACCCATGACAACCGACTTCGCCGACTTCAAGCGATTCCTCCTTAGCCAAGCGTAATGGCCATGTATGCTCCCTTTGTACGGCCGCTCTATGTGATGGTCAAACCTGCATGCTCGCTCTCCAACCTCCATTGCACCTATTGCTACTACCTCGAAAAGCGCAAGATATACGGATAGGCGACCAAGGAAATACTCTCTGGCGAACTTTTGGAACAGTATATCAAGCAGTACACCGAGGCTTAGACACAGCCCGAAGTGGTATTCAGCTAGCACAGAGGCGAGACACTGATGAGGCCCATCTCCATCTATCGCAAGGCACCCGGACTTGAGCAACACTACGGCGCGGTTGCCATATACAAAATACCATCCAGACCAATGGCACCCTGCTTACCCCCGAATCGTGCCGCTTCTTCCGAGACAATCATTTCCTCGTAGGTATCTCCATCGACGGACCTCGTGAGATACATGACCGGTACCGCCGCACAGCTTTGGACAAGCCGAGCTTTGACAAGGTGATGCACGGCATCTAGATGCTCACACAGTACGGAGTAGAATGGAAAGCATTGGCTGTCTTAACGACCAGGATGTTGAGTATCCCCTGGAATTTTACAACTTCTTCAAGCAGATAGACTGCCACTTCATCCAGTTTGCCCCCATCGTCGAGCGCATCGTCAGACGCGCCGATGGACTGAGTCTGGCAAGCAGTGACGAGACGGGCGGTCAGCTCACGCCCTATAGCATCACTGCCGAGCAATGGGGAGACTTCCTCTGTGATCTCTTTGACGAGAGGATCAAGGCTGATGTCGCCACATACTTTATACAACTGTTTGACGCTACCCTCTCAGGATGGGTCGGCGTACTGCCCGGCGTCTGTACGCTAGCCCAGCAATGCGGACATGCCGGTGTCATGGAGTGGAACGGCGATGTCTACAGTTGTGACCATTTCAGCTATCAAGTAACGGTCAAAGGAAGATGATGAGACCGTGAGAAAGTCTGAGTGAATTTGCATGGGGAATGATCAAGCAGTGAGAGAAGTAATTGGGGCTTCGTCCGTTTTCTCTCCCCATGAAAGGCCGATTGGACTGTATACTGCACGGACATATGACCACAGCTCAGCAATGGAAGCCGCTGATGTGCAACTGACTGACATTCAGCAGACAGCGGAGAGAGTTTTGTTCCCCGCCGATAGTCTACTGAGCCTTTAATTTGTCCCGCAAAAACTTGGCTGTGTATCCTTTGCCCTGAGCGACCACCTCCTCCGGTGTACCGCAGGCGACCAGATGGCCCCCTTCGACACCACCCTCAGGCCCAAGGTCTATCAGATAGTCAGCACTCTTGATGACCTCCAGATTGTGCTCGATGATAAGCACCGAGTGACCACGGTCAACCAGGGTGTTGAAGGCCCGAAGCAGGACATGGATATCATGAAAATGAAGTCCCGTCGTCGGTTCGTCAAAGATAAAGAGCGTGGGGCTCTGCTGTTCCATCGCCAGATAGTAGGCCAGCTTGACACGCTGGTTTTCTCCGCCCGATAACGTGGATGAAGGTTGTCCCAGCTTGATATATCCGAGGCCCACATCCTGAAGTGGTAGTAGCCGGGCCACGATAGCCGTCTGCTCGTACTGAGTAAAAAATTCGATAGCCTGATTTACGGTCATCTCAAGGATATCGTAGATATTCTTGTCGTGGAACGTGACATCCAGAATGTCGCGCTTGAATCGCTTGCCGTGGCACTCCTCGCAAGTGATGACCATGTCGGCCATAAACTGCATGGGCACCTTAATCGTGCCTTCGCCCTTGCAAGTCTCACATCGGCCGCCCTCGGCATTGAAGGAGAAATAAGCCGCCGTATATCCCATCTGCTTTGCGAGCTGCTGGTCAGCCATCAGCTCACGTATCTTGTCGTAGGCCTTAACATAGGTCACAGGATTGCTGCGGGTCGACTTGCCAATGCTCTCCTGGTTTACCAGCTGTACTGAGGTAATGGCATTGAGGTCGCCCTCCAAGGAGAGAAATTCCCCCGGGCGATCTGCAGGTTGGTCAAAGTGACGCTTGAGGGCAGGATAGAGCGTGGCGCCGACAAGGGTCGACTTGCCGCTGCCGCTGACTCCCGTGACGACGGTGATGACATTGAGCGGGAAGGTCACGTCTATGCCCTTAAGATTGTTAGCCCGAGCCCCGCGGAGGAGGATACGCTTGTTCCAGCGACGGCGTGAGGAGGGCACCGGTATCTGTTCTGCCCCCGTGAGATAGCGCAGGGTATAGCTTTTGCTCTTCTTGGCCGCATCCTTAGCTTCAGGAGAATCTGGAGACAGCGGAACGCCTTGATAGACAATCTCGCCGCCCAGTCGTCCCGCATCGGGCCCCAGATCGATGATGTAGTCAGCAGCCCGCATAATCTCCTCGTCATGCTCGACAACGATTACCGTATTGCCGAGCTGCTGGAGCTCACGCAACACATGAATCAGCTGTTCCGTATCCCTGCTGTGCAGGCCTATGCTCGGCTCATCGAGGATATAGAGCGACCCAATCAGGCTGCTGCCGATCGAGGTCGCAATATTGATGCGCTGACTCTCGCCTCCGCTTAGCGTATTAGCCGGCCGATTGAGGGTCAGATAGCCGAGGCCGACTTCGTGCATCACCTTGAGTCGCTGGCGGATCTCCTTGAGCAAGAGGTCAGCTACCTTGGCATCATGGGTATCAAGCTGCAGGTGGTCAAAAAATACGATTAAGTCGTCAATAGACAGCATCGCGAGGTCAGTGATCGAGCGCCCATCAATCTTGACATACTCCGCCTCGGGCTTAAGCCGGCGTCCGTGGCAGTCAGGACAAGTCGTCTTGCCCCGGTAGTGGGCCAGGATCACACGATATTGGATCTTGTACAGATTGCGCTTTACCATGCGAAAGAAGGCATCGATGGAGACCTGCTCCTGTTCGGGCAGCGCCTGCTCAGCCTTGTCTCCATGCCACAAGTGCTGTTTCTGCTTATCTGTCAGTTTGTAGTAGGGCTCAAAGATAGGGAAATCACGCTCACCAGCCCGCCGGCAAAACTCCTGCTTCCACATGCCCATCTTCTCTCCACGCCAGCACTGCACCGCGCCATCATAGACACTCAGTGTAGAATCAGGGATTACCAGATGCTCATCTATGCCTATCGTCTGGCCAAAGCCCTGACAGGTGGGACAAGCCCCGGCAGGTGAATTGAAGGAGAACAGCTGGTCGGAGGGTTCCTCAAACTGTATGCCGTCGGCCTCAAAAGCTGTGGAAAACTCGTGCAGCGCCCTCGACGGATAGAAGCGCAGGAGGCAGTGGCCGTTGCCTTCAAAAAAGGCCGTCTCGGCAGAGTCCGCCAGCCTTGATACGCTGTCGGCCTCATCACTCACTGAGAGGCGGTCGATGAGGAGATAGATGGTTGGCTGTCCCTTCTGTTTATTTTTTGTAGGCTTTGCGTCATTCTGATATTCGTTCAGCCATTGCTCTATGTCTATGATTTCTCCATCCAGATCAATACGGCTGATTCCCTGCTTGAGCTCTATCTCGAGCTGTTGGGCAAGCGTGCGCCCTTCGGCCACATGCAGAGGAGCGAGGACGGTAAATCGTGTGCCTTGGGAGTAGCTGTGGACCACGCGGATGACGTCCTCCACGGTATTGCGCTTGACCTCCTCACCGCTGACCGGCGAAATCGTCTTGCCAACTCGGGCATAGAGCATCCTCAAGTAGTCATAAATCTCTGTCGCCGTACCCACGGTCGAACGCGAGTTGCGGTTGCCACTCTTCTGCTCGATTGCGATAGCGGGCGGAAGGCCCTTGATATAGTCGCATTCTGGCTTTTTCATGCGATCGAGGAATTGTCGAGCATACGCGGACAGGCTCTCTACGTAGCGGCGCTGGCCCTCGGCATATAGAGTGTCAAAGGCAAGCGACGACTTGCCCGAGCCCGACAGCCCGGTAATGACTACGAGTTTGCCGCGGGGGATCTTGACGTCAATATTTTTGAGATTATTGACTCTGACGCCCTTGGCTATGATATAATCGTCCTTCATGGTATAGCGGGATTTGAAAGGCAAAGATACAAAGGAAATGACAAACATAAAACCAAAAACCTTAAAGACTTCCAATCCCATCCTCCTTTTCTGCCGCTGCCAAATCACAGCACACAAGGATAGAGCTGCACCCATTTGTGTTCGATTGCTTCGCTTACAGACGGTCTCTTGTCCATGCCTAAGCAAGTTTGTGACCCGCAAAGTGACATTTTCTAACAGAATAGTTGTACATTTGTAGCACAATCATCACACCTTTTATGAAAAAATGTCTTGTTTTGCTCCTCCTAGCCTTGACCCTACAGGCTACAAGAGCACAGAGTAGTGCGCCCAAACGTGAGTTTCGCGGAGCATGGATCCAGTGTGTCAATGGCCAGTTTGAAGGACTCACGCCCGAAGCAATGCGTCAGAAGTTGACGGCCCATCTGGATGCCCTCGCGCGCATCCATGTCAATACCATATTTTTCCAAGTAAGACCAGAAGCCGACGCGCTTTATCACAGCACGATGGAGCCTTGGAGCCGCTTCCTTACCGGCACGCAGGGCGTGGCCCCTCAGCCTGAATGGGATCCCCTGCAGTGGATGATCACCGAGGCTCACAAGCGCAACATGGAGCTCCACGCCTGGATTAATCCCTACCGTGCCAAGACGGCCCGCACCCATCAGCTCGCCGCTACCCACCCGTACAATCAGCATCCCGAGCGCTTCTTCCACTACGGCGATCAGATCATCTTTCGCCCGGAGTTAGCCGTCAACCGTCAGCATATCGTCAATGTCGTCCAGGACATTCTGACTCACTACGACGTCGACGGCATCCACATGGACGACTATTTTTACCCTTACCCCATCAGTGGCGTGGATATTCCCGACTCCGACGCCTTCAAGGCTGATCCTCGCGGCTTTAGCAATATTGCAGACTGGCGCAGGGACAATGTCAATCTCCTCATCCGCGACCTTCACAATGCTATCCGCAAGCAAAAGCCTTGGGTACGCTTCGGTGTGTCTCCCTTTGGCATCTATCACAACAAGCAGCGCGGCCCTGAGGTACCCGGAAGCGACACCAATGGACTCGAAAACTACATTGCCCTCTACGCCGACGTACTCAAGTGGGTCAATGAGGGATGGGTGGACTACAACCTGCCCCAACTCTACTGGAATATCGGATTCAAGGTAGCCGACTATGACGTCTTGGCGCGCTTCTGGGCCCAATACTCGTCCAATCGTCCACTCTACTTCGGACAAGACATCACCCGCTCGATGAAGGCAGCCGACCCCACTGATCCTACTCAGAGTCAGTTGCCTGCCAAGCTTCGTCTACAGCGTCAACTCGGCGCTCAAGGCAGCTGTATATGGTACTCCGCCGTGATCGCTGACAACTTTGGCGGCGTCACAGACTATCTGGCCAAGAGCTACTACCGCTACCCGGCCTTGCTGCCAAAGATGCCCTTTATCGACAACCGTGCTCCTAAAAAGGTCAAAGGACTTAAGATCATGCAGATCGAGGGAAATCCCATGCTCATTTGGCTACCACGTGAGGGCAAGGGAGAGATGGACAAAGCGGTCAAATATGTCGTCTATCGCTTCGCAGATGGTGAGAAGCCGAACTTAGACGATCCCTCCAAGATCTATCTCATCACAGACCAGACCTGCATCAAGTTGCCCTACAAGGACGGCTCGCAGAGATACACCTATTGTGTGACGGCCCTTGACCGTCTGCAAAATGAGTCAAAGGCTAAGAGCAAAAAAGTAAAGCTGTAAAAAATTGGCCTTGGTGCTGACTGATACTTGGTGTACCGGATACTGATACCGGAAAGATTGACCAAGCACGGACAGGACCAAGGCCAAAGTGTATCTATTCGGCTTTGACCACAGCCAAGGCGAGCTTGCGGAAGGCTTCTCCCGTGATGCTGTCGTCACTGGCCGCGATAGGAGTGCCCTCGTCTCCGCTCTCGCAGATGCTCTGTACAATGGGAATCTGGCCCAGCAGGGGCACATGCATTTCCTCTGCCAGCTTCTTCACCCCATCCTTGCCAAAGATGTAGTACTTGTTCTGAGGAAGCTCGGCCGGCGTGAACCATGCCATATTTTCAACCAGTCCCAGGATTGGCACGCCGATCTTCTCATTCTGATACATGTCGATACCCTTACGTGCGTCAGCGAGGGCCACCTTCTGTGGCGTGCTTACGATGACGGCACCAGAGACCTTAAGTTCCTGAAGCAGGGTAATATGGATATCACTCGTGCCCGGCGGCGTATCGATGATGAAGTAGTCGAGACTTCCCCACTCCACTTCAGAGATCAATTGCTTCAGGGTATTGCTGGCCATTGGGCCGCGCCAGATAGCCGCGCTCCCCGGCTTGACAAAAAATCCAATGGAGATGATCTTGACCCCATATTTCTCTGCCGGAATGAGGAGTTGGCGGTCACCCACCTGCTCCGCATAGGGCTGGAAGTCCTCCAGATGGAACATAGTCGGGATGGAGGGGCCAAATATATCGGCATCCAGCAGTCCGACCCGGTAGCCCTGACGGGCGAGCGCCACTGCGAGGTTGGCAGCCACGGTACTCTTGCCTACGCCTCCCTTGCCGCTGGAGACTGCGATGACATGCTTCACATCGGGCAGCAGCTTCACCGGCTCTTTAGGCTTCTGCTCCATATAGACAAGCTCTATATGGACCTCCACATCAGTTCCTGCCTCAGTCTTGATGGCGGCCTCAGCAGCCTTGAGAATAGACTGGGCAAAGGGGTCGGGGCGGCGCTGGAAGAGGATGGACAGGGATACGCTCTGACCATTGATGCGTATATTGTCAGCCACCATGCCGAGCTCAACGATGCTCTTGTTGGTGCCAGGATAGCGCACTGTCTGCAATGCGTCAGTGATAAGTTTTGGATAAAGTGTCATTATGTGTTTGATATTATGCTGTTAGTCTTGATTACAGGTCTTGATGGGTCACTCGCAGACGGTCATTTGGCTTTTTCCAGCGAGGAGCGCTTGCTGCGAGCATAGCTGCGATAGGTGTCAAGCGGTATCTCGACATCCGGCTCCCTGAGGTCGCCCTCCTGTGGCAAGGCAAAACAGAGATACTTGATGGCTATGCCGCGGTCTATCCACTGCTGCTCGTAGTAAGTTTTGATCTGAAGTATACGGCGCTGGGCCTCGCTGAGCAGCAAGTGCTCCTGCTCGCCATAGAGGTCAGAAGTGATGACCAGCGGGCTCAAGCTATTGGCCTCCAGCAGGCATCTGGTATAAGTGAAGAGGAAATTGCTGTCCGTCTTGAGGTGAATCAGTCCCCCGTCCTTGACAAATGAGCGGTAACGCTTGAGGAAGTAAGTTGACGAGAGTCGCTTGGTGGGCATCTTCATCTGCGGGTCGGAGAAGGTCAGCCATATCTCGTCCACCTCGTCATGGGCAAAGAAGCGCTCGATAAACTCGATGCGGGTACGCAAGAAGGCGACATTGCTCAACCCTCGTCGGAGCGAATCAGTCGCACCCGTCCACATGCGCGCGCCCTTAATGTCTACTCCAATGAAATTGTGCTCGGGAAACATCTCCGCAAGTCCTACTGTATATTCGCCGCGCCCGCAGCCGAGCTCCAGTGTCAGAGGATTGTCGTTGTAGAAGAAGCTCTCGCGCCATCGTCCTCGCATAGCATGAGGCTTGTCGAGGGGCTCAATCTCCGCAGGCTGGAAGACATGAGGATAAGTCGCCATGTCGGCAAATTTGGCCAGTTTGTTTTTGCTCATAGTTTGAGTTTGATGCAAAGTTAGCAAAATTGTGTAACTTTGTAGGCGCTCTTAAACAAAAGAGTACAACCAGAGGGGCAGCCAAAGGCTGTGCGAGTCACGCCTTGACAGGATAGAGAGCCAGATGGCAATTTACGCGAAGCCTTAGGCTTCCCGGATGGCATGATATGCGCGGCCTTAGGCCACCGCCCAGACGGGACAGAATGTCCGATGGTGTGATACACGCAGCCTTAGGCTGCCCTTGACCGCCGCACTGCCTCATATCAAAAATGCTCCATGTCTAATACTCCCTCCATCACTACCCGACACGGGCTCTGGGCGCTCAGCCCGATGGTCCTACTAATAGCGCTCTTTGTCGGACTCAGTGTCTACTTCAGGGACTTCTACAAGGTCCCGCTGCTCATCATCTTCATCGTAACTTCCGGATACGCGCTCTATACGCTGCGTGGACGCTCTCTGGAGCAACGCCTCTCGATTTTCTCCCGTGGAGCCGGAGACCCCACGCTGCTCCTCATGGTCTGGATTTTCGTACTCGCCGGGGCCTTCGCCTCCTCTGCCAAGGCGATGGGATCTATTGACACCACGGTCAGCCTTACGCTGATGCTCATGCCGCAGAGCATGATCCTGGCCGGCATCTTCGCGGCCTCATGCTTCGTCTCCCTCTCCATCGGCACCTCTGTCGGCACAGTGGTCGCCATCATCCCCGTTGCCGCTGGCCTGTCCGCCCACACGGGCCTCTCGCTTCCCCTCATCGTCGCCTCAGCTGTGGGCGGAGCTTTCTTTGGCGACAATCTGTCCTTCATCTCCGACACCACCGTCGTCGCCACCAAGACCCAAGGGTGCCGCATGCGCGACAAGTTTCGCACCAACCTGCTCATCGCCCTACCGGCAGCCCTGCTCTCCCTCTTCATCTATATCATGATGGGACTGGGCAGTGATGCGACGGTGCAGGTGGGCGGCATCGACTTTTGGAAGGTCGTCCCGTACCTCTTTGTCCTCATCGCCGCCATTGCGGGCATGAATGTGCTACTTGTGCTGCTCGTCGGCATCGTGCTGACGGGCGTCGTAGGGATAGCCGACGGCGCCTACGACCTCGCGGGATGGCTCGTCTCACTCTCACAGGGCATCGAGGGCATGGCCGAACTGATCCTGATCTCCATGATGGCCGGCGGGCTGCTCAGCATCATCCGTACCAATGGCGGCATCTCCTGGCTGCTTCATCTCATGACAAGCGGCGTACATGGCCGTCGGGGAGCCGAACTGAGCATCGCGGGCCTCGTCGTCCTCACCAATCTCTGTACGGCCAACAATACCGTTGCCATTCTCTCCGTCGGCTCACTGGCCCGTGACATAGCGGAACGCTATGGTGTCGACCCCCGCAAGTCGGCCTCCTTGCTCGACACCTTCTCCTGCTGCATACAGGGGGTTATCCCCTATGGCGCACAGCTGCTGATGGCCAGCGGACTAGCCGCCATCTCGCCCACTTCCATTATTCCTTATCTCTTTTATCCCTTCTTGCTCTGCCTCTCTGCCCTGGTCGCCATCCTCGTCGGCTTCCCCAAATTTAGGGCAGCCAAAGCCTGCGCAGGAGCCTAAGGCTCCACGTAATTTCGGCTTGACAGAAGTGGAAGCCGGATGGCGTGATACGCGCGGCCTTAGGCCACACATTGGAAGGACAGTCAAGGGACAAGAAGCCCATCTTGCCTCGTCATGTCCGTTTTCTATAGCTTACGACCGCCCAGCCGCCCATAAGAATCGCAAAGAGAGAGAGGACAAAAACCTGCAAGAAAATGCTCTGAAAGCCGCCACCTCGTACAAACACCGTCCGCACGCCGTCGATAAACCATCGGCAAGGATTGAGCAGGGTAAGTCGCTGCGCCCATAGTGGCATCGAACGCACAGGCGTAAACAAGCCGGAGAGCAGGATCAGGCAGACCACGATAAACCACACGGGAAAATGGGGAGTTCCGCCTTGAACGGCCACAAAGGTACGAAAAATCAAGTGCTATAGCGAATAAATATCAAACTATCAGCCATATTATGGAAGCTATAGCCCCTCCGGCGACGGTGAGAAGCCAGTCGGTGAGGTCGAACTTGTTGCCGTAGAGTCGGTCTTTGAGTTCGAGGCATGAGGCTGAGATGATGGCAGAATAGATGGCTGCCCATGGCGACAAGGCGCACAGACCAACCAATAAACCGCCGACAAGATGCTTGTAGCGGTTGCTTTTCTTCAGAAATGAGAAAATTTTGTTCATAACTTGTTGTGTTTTGAAAATTTGTTATTACCTTTGTGGCGTGTGAATGTCGAAGATACGGCGCGATAACTTCAAGCTTTCCTTTCACACTTTCTAAGGTGACTTCGGTCACCTTTTATTTTTTCTAATTCAGTCCTTATTCTTTCTTTTGTTTGTCTCTTGTCGCCAGAGAAGAAATCAGTCGTAATTTTAACAGCCTTGCCATTGTATATTATATAGCACTCGCTTATGATACCATTCTCGAAATCAAAGTGACGGTTGTTTATTGCAGATGCTAACTTGATACTTGGAAGTTGCTTGAATTTATCTGGATGCATATCCAAATCAAGGACTACAACAGAGCAACCTTGCTTGATGGCTTTATTGAATCCAGAAGCGACTCCGTTGGGTGATTCAATACCTTTTCTATCTGCGATATTATCATTGATAAGATATTCGGGATTTTTCACTCCTGCTTCATATACGTGTTTCCTTATTTGCATATTCATTTTTGGAAATGATGACAAAAGAGAATGAGCTGCCCGTGTATTCTCTTCCACTTCTGTTTGATCTGCTTGTACACTGATTTTTAATCGCTTGCCATAAGTATTGTCAATGGTGTATTGACTTGCCTCGTAACAAGAATGTAAACATTTGCACGCAGCGCACAACTCATTTTCGGGAATGAACTTCGCCAACTTGATTTTACCCTTTGCTATGTCGCAGTCACGGCACCGACGAATAGTGTAGGGGTTGTAGTCGGGTACGGCTTTCTGCTGCTTACCGGGGTTGAAACGGAAGATTCCCTTTTTGTCGCTCTGCAGTGCCTCCTCTCCTCTCTGCATTGCCTCGTCGGATGGTGTGAGCGGATATTTTGACTTTCTGACCTGCACGACGGTGCACCGGCAGTTCCATCCGTTTGGCGGGTAATACGTTTCCCAGAAAGGGTCGTCGATGGGCCTTGTTACACCGTTGAGTGCGGCGTGCTCCGGTCTGACCTTTTTTTTATTCGCTTTTTGTTTGAAGTTTAAGAAATAATGTGTATATTTGCGGTGAGGATTCCGTAGCTGATGACTACCGATTCCTCGCCAGCGGGGGCTAACAGCAATGTTAGCCGTCCGTTTTTTTATATATACACCTCATCTCATCTCCATTTTTTATCCAGACTTCTTCAATGTCTTGCTTGTCAATATTGATACGTTTCCAAATATTGTGAAGTATATATCGGTCTGTAAGTTGTGGCTGGTCTATTATGAGTCGATTGGACTGCTTCAAGCCATCGTTAAGCATATTTTTAAGGGCTCGTTTCGGATTGTCGGATATGAATCCCTCATGCTCGTACCACTTTCCATCGATGAGGAGGTCTGGGCACTTTCCCTCATACTTTGTACCCATGAGCGAGTGGTAGATATTTTGATAGACGAATTTTTGCGGTCGTGACATCTTAGGAGTCATTTTTACATCTTTCCCTTGCTTTGCAAAGAAATCGGCTACTTGCTCCAATTTATTATAGTCGCTATCTTGAGGATTGACGAGCTGATGTACTTGTACTTTTCCCCCATTTGGGTACTGCCTCTTGATACTGAACCGCTGGTTTTCACATAGTCTTACAAGCCGACATGCTTCACAGAGTTCATTTTCCGGCACGAAAGCGAGGTTGACCTTTCCCTTAGCTATTCAAGAACGGCAGATACCAGAGGTAAAGAAAGCCTTGAAATCGGAGTTTAGGGAAATGAAGAAGATTGATAAGAAAGGAAAAAGACAATAAACACGGCAAGTCCGCAATCTCTGTTGAGATTGCGGACTTCTTGTTTCGATGCTACCGGAGGAGTGCACGGGGAGGCGGGGGTGACACCCCGCTGATATTGACGGGGAGGCCTTTTGCGGTGCTGACGCTGAGGGCACGGTGGGTGATGCCTTCTACGGTCTGACGTTGCTGGAGACGGGGACGAACCACAACCACGATGAGATCTTGGAGAATATCGACACTTACAGCGTGCGTTATTTACGTTATGGCGGATAGTGTGGCTGGGGCTGACGGCGATCTGATGAGCGATGACGACCGCTACATGCTGATGGAGCTGCTGCGGGCTATGCTGCCGAAGTTTGAAATATGAGCCGTGAATTTTGGCTGCGCTCGGCAGATGAAGCGATGCTTCTCTGCGCTCTCTGGCGCAAAATTTGAGGTGTGAGGCTTGTGCCATAACGGCGCAAGCAATGAGAGAGGCCTGCCGAGTTGAACCTTGGCGGGCTTTTTGCATTATTTTAAGGTGTAAATACCTGATAATTCGATGAAAATGACTATATTTGCAATGTGTTCTATAAAGAAATGTGGAGATATGGAAAATTTACCCAAAATAGCAGACTTGTCGTTTGAGGACTTCAAGAATCAAAATGGCATCACCTATTGGTGGGCGTCTGAATTTATGCTTATGCTTGGCTATGCCGACATGGGGTCGTTCAAGAAAGTGATAGACCGGGCGACGAAGGCTTTCATTTCTTTGAATATTGACCACTATGAGAACATCATCCGAGTAGAGCGCGATATAGACGGAAAGCGTTTCCCAGACTATAAACTCACACGTTTTGCCTGTTATCTGATAGCGATGAACGGTGACCCCAAGAAACCAGAGGTTGCCATGGTTCAGGCTTATTTTGCCACTCAGACGCGCCAGTTTGAACTCTATATAGAAAAGCAATCTGATGTTGAGCGTCTTCTGTTTCGCGACGAGATCAAGGAGGGTAACAAGTCTTTGAGTTCTGCCGCCCACCAAGCAGGAGTAGAAGACTATGCCAAGTTTACGAATGCCGGTTACCGTGGTATGTATAATATGCTAAACGTGCAACTGGCACACAGGCGTGGCGTTGACAAAAGCAAGCTCTTTGAGACGATGGGCAGAACAGAATTGGCCGCCAACCTCTTCCGCATCACTCAGACGGAAGAGAGGATAAAATCACAGTCAATACATGGGCAAGAAGCCTTAGAGGGTACCCATTTTGAAGTTGGGCGTGAGGTTCGTGATATAATCATCAAGAACACGGGCAGGAAGCCAGAGCAACTGCCTCAAGAACGGCAGATACCAGAGGTAAAGAAAGCCTTGAAATCGGAGTTTAGGGAAATGAAGAAGATTGATAAGAAAGGAAAAAGACAATAAACACGGCAAGTCCGCAATCTCGGTTGAGGTTGCGGACTTGCTGTTTATGGATGGTAGTTGAATTAGTTTTTCTTTAACTATTTTGGTGTTACTTTCTTTTTTATTCGCTTTTTGTTTGAAGTTTAAGAAATAATGTCTATATTTGCAGCAGTAAAGCACTAAGGGAAAGGTGACCTGGCAATTTAGTCCTAACCGCCGCCCTTGGTGCTTTATTCGTTAATATCATTTATCGAATAGAGAAAATAGGTCGTTCTTGGTTTGCCATTTGGTCTAAACCTCACTTCTTTTGCAACGTTCAACCTGACACGCCTTTCATGCAGTCTTGCCTCGTAGTAGTAGAAATGCGTGATGTTGTCATTGCGCTGATGTGTGAGTTCCGCGTCGTCAATGAACGTACTGCTCTCAAGGAGATTTCCTAATTGCTTCAGGTCATCTTTCTGTAAAACTGATGACCTTCCGAAAGTATCAGAGAACAGGTGCTTGTTTCCATAAGAGGAAAAGCCGACCTTGATGGTACTGTCCCCGATGGATTTCTCATACATCGTACTCAATAACGGCTCCATTTCGTGTAGGTAGTGCATTCGCTCAATAGCCCTTGCCGATTTGCTTTTGTCTCCAAAACATTGTCTAACAATCTTGCACGCTTGACAGAGTTCATTTTCCGGCACGAAAGCGAGGTTAACCTTTCCCTTAGCGATGTCGCAGTCTCGGCATCGCTTGATGGTGTATGGATTATAGTCAGGTACGGCTTTCTGCTGCTTACCTGGGTTGAACCGGAAGATTCCCTTTTTGTCGCTCTGTAGTGCCTCCTCTCCTCGTGCCATGGCCTCGTCGGATGGTGTGAGCGGATATTTTGACTTTCTGACCTGCACGACGGTGCACCGGCAGTTCCATCCGTTTGGCGGGTAATAGGTTTCCCAGAAAGGGTCGTTCATGGGTCGTGTTACTCCGTTGAGTGCGGCGTGCTCCGGTCTGACCTTGTCGTCGCCGGCGGTGCGGTACTGCAGGTTGTAACGGTCACCATCCTCGGTGAATTGCTCCCATTTTGCCGCCATTTGCGCCGATGCGTGAACGAAGTTGTACTCAGCGTGTAGATAGTTCTGGTTGTACGTCTTGTCTATCTTTTGAACGTCGTTATAAAACTGTTCGAATGACTTTCTGTTGCCGTTCTCATCGAGGAGGGATGGGAAGGCCTCGTTGAGTTCGTGGAAGGTCTTGAGGCCTGAGAAGATATAGTCGGACCGTGTGAGTCGGCGCCGCATGGCCTCGGTCATCTTTACTTTCTGGAACGCCTTGTCGAGTATGTCGGCATGCGTTGAGATGAAGTGCTGCGCCTCGTCGGAGGCGAGGATATTGATGTCGAGCGTAGCCCCTTTCTGCCGGAAGAGCGCTGACATGAGCCCAGAGAAAGCCTCTGTGAGGGTTGTGCGTATTTGGTCCTGCTCGTCCTTGGCGAGTGTGACTTGCGGCGTGCAGCCCTGTAGAATCTGTGCATATCGTTGGTGCAGCCCCACGTAGTGGGTGGGGCTTAGTCGAAAAAAGGTAAAGCCTCACCCCGGCCCTCTCCAAGAGGCGAGGGATCATTCAACGGTGTTTTGTCATCGGTCTTATCAGCCTTGTCGGTCTTGTCAGTCTTGTCGTCTTTGCTTTTCCCTTTTTTGTCGTCGTCGGTCGGCTCATCGTCATCATCGTCGTCAGGCTCCATGGAAGGCATGGTGATGTTGCGGCGCTCGCCTACGGGCATGGAGTATTTCTCGGCGAAGTATTTGGGGTCGACATCGTATCGGTCTGCTATCATGGTCTCGTAGGCCACCTGCTGCTCGGGAGTGTAGTCGACGGAGTCGTCCCAGTCGAAGCGCAACCCCTCGACGGGGAATCCGTGTCGTACCATTCGGGGAAGGAGCTGGTTGTTGACGACATCGCGGAGCATATCGGCATCAGCGTCGATGAGGTTCTGGAAGACCTGCAGATGCGTTTGCGACTGAGAGAGTGAAGACCCATCCTCGATGGTCATGGTCTGCCCGATGATGAGCTTTGACAATTCCGAGTTGGCCCTGTCGACCCGCTCGTTGTAGACGTTGTAGGCATCTCCCCGTGAGGACTCGACGAACTCCAGTTCCGTGTCGAGCGGCAGGACGGCGGAGCCCGCGAAGCCAAGCGCTGCGAGCTGCTCGTTGATTCGCTTTCGCTCCTTCTCATCGCGCGTGGAAGTCTTTGCCACCCGTAGCGGCATGCCGAAGATCTCACCGAAGGCATCCCAGAAGGCGAGCATGTTTTTCTTGGGGATGGTGTGCTGCGCCGCCTTGAGGTATAGCCCGAGGTCGTCGGGCTGGCCCGCCTCGATGAGCCACTGTGAGAACGGCGGCTCATGATAGTCTATGCCCGTTGTCCAGTCCTGTCCGAGGTCTGTGATGACGCGTCCGTATTCAGGGATGACATGCTTGCGCGGTATGAGTGCGACGCGGCTGTAGCATGGGCATCCGTCGCCATCGGTGACGACATCTCCGAGCTCGATGAGGGAGTGTCCCCAATATCGGCTGTCGAGGATGAGGCGGCAGAGGCGTTTGAACCATGCCTGGTCGAAGTAATGAAGGGCCTTCTCGTCCTTCGTGCCGTTGTCGTCGACGAGCTTGAAGGACTTGGCCATGACGAACCCCTCCCGCTGCGCGACGCACCCAGAGAGATGGGCGTCGACCTCGACATCGCGATAGATGTCGTAGAGGCGCTTACGGTTGGGCGAATCGACATTGATGGCCATCTGCCAGGCGTGACGCCAGTCAGCGATGTCCTTGCGTGTGAGGGCGTCGGTGGTGCGCTGAAGGCCGATGACGACGGCCTTGACCTTTTTGGGATTGTTGGCCTTGGCGAGGTTGAAGTCGCCGTATGGAGTGTGCAGGAGGCCGTCGGAGCGGCCTGTCAACTTGCTGAAGAATGCTTTTATATCCATAGTTGTGATGGGGTTGATGGGTTGAATGGGGTTTATGGGGAGCCGCTGCACAGCAGCGACCTACAGAACGGCTGGCGCGGGTGATTTACCAATTAACTAATGTTGATTGGTGGCTTCACTCGGCAAAGCCGGAGCGAGCTCCGCTTTGCACTTGACGGCCAGGCAGGCGACGATGCGAAATACAGCGTGCAGCTGGAGAACTGCGGTAAGGTGGAAAAGTTGACCGGAATCTTGAGTGAAACGGCAGAAGTGGGAGGATAAGCTATGCTTCGTATTAAGGTAAAAGGCAAGGAATATCCTTGCGAGATGGTGATGGGTGCCTTCCTGCTCTTCAAGCGCGAGACGGGCAAGGATGTGAGTCAGATGAAGCAGGATAATCTTGAAGACCTGCTGATGCTGATGTGGTGCTGTGTAAAATGCACTACCCAAGCCGATGGTGATGAATTCCCTCTCGACTTTGAGACTTTCTGCAACAGCATCACTCCATCGGTACTGAACAGCTGGAACGAGAAAGTGAGTGCCCTGGACGAAAAAAAAGTCTGAAAACGAAGTAGGTGACGGTGATATTGACCGTTTGCTCGGAATAGCGTTGGGGTGTATGGGCATGGGTATGGATAACTTCTGTCGATGCACCCCCTCTGAGTTTCGGTCGGCATGGGACGCATGGGACGAGATGCGTCAGGCGCATGATCGGGGAGCGTGGGAACGGATGCGCATGGAATGCCTTTGCACATTGCAACCTTGGTCGAAAAAGCGTCTTTCAGCGCGTGACATCATGGAATTTCCATGGGAGGAAAAGAAGATTTCGCATAAAGACGCGAAGATGGGAAAAGAAGAAGTCATGCGGAGATACCGCAAGGCGAAAGCCGCTGCGGGGCTGAAATGAGCATAAAAGGCTATTTCTTCGTCATCTTATGAAGTCCGACGATGGCACCGACAAAGAAAACCAAAACAGCAATCAGAAATAATACCGTTAAGGTTGTGGCAACAGGATGCTCACTGAAATACTGTAAAATAGGGCTTAAATCTAACTCATCCATCTTCGGATCTGATTGATACGCTGCAAATATAAAAAATAAAAATGAAACGATGGCGAACGAGGTCAGCTTTTTAATAAAAATCTACAGCGACGGGGGTGCCAAGAAGGTGACGGCCGATGCTGAGGAGATGGGACGTGTCATCCGTGAAGTACAGGACGAGGCAGAAAAAGCGAAACGCGATGTACTCACATGGGCGCAGGCTGCACAGGCTGTCGATGTGCTGCAAAGTTCCATCAGCGAGTTGCAGGCGGCACTGACGGAAATGACCGCCGACTACCAGACATCCGTCGTGGCGCAGACACAGCTGGCCACCATCATGCGGCAGCGCATGGGAAGCACGGAGGAGGTATACAAACCATCAGGGACTTGTGCTCCGCCCAGCAGGAACTCGGCGTGGTGGAGGACGACATCGCAGCGAGCGGCGCCCAGCAGAGACTTTTTTATTATGTACTGCTGACGTGCTCATTCGCATGGACAGCCAGAGGGCAACCAAAGTCTGTGCGGATCACGCCCTGCCGGGCAGCAAGCCGAAAGACAAAACTGCGCGAAGCCTTAGGATTCCGCCCAGACTGGGCAACCACTCCCGGCAAGCAATTTACGCGAAGCCTTAGGCTTCCGCAACCTTTTGGCTGCCTTGGATTGCTCAAAGGCTACTCGACGCCGCGGGGCAGGTCTTCGGACAATATCTCGAGTAGGGCGGGATGCAAAGGGCCATTGGTCGCGACAATATGATGGGTGTCAAGGATGTCCTCCCGGCCTAGAAAATCGGTGATACGCCCTCCGGCACGACGCAGGATGATCGCGCCGGCACTGAAGTCCCATCTGCCCAGATAGGCCTCGCAGTACATATCATAGCGGCCGGCTGCGATATAGCAGATCTCGGCTGCCGCAGACCCCAGCATGCGAATGGCGGCTACACGACCATAGAGCCAGTTGAGCAGATGAGTCCCTGTCTGGCGATAGTCGGTGGCATTGTAAGGCAGTTCGAGGATGGCATAGGCGCTGTCGAGACCCAGTGTCGCGCTGACGTGGATAGGGCGACCGTTGAGAAGACTCGGCCCTCCTTGCCATGCGCTGAAGCACTCGTCTCTGCCGACCTCATAGACGACGCCCACAAGCAGCTCTGTCTCTGACCGCAGGGCGATGCTCACGCAGTAGGGATAATTGTCGCGCAAGAAATTGGTCGTCCCATCCAAGGGATCCACCACCCATCGGTAGGCCGCACGAGACGCGCCGGCAGGGCTGTCCTCGTCGACAGCTGTGCCCTCCTCTGTAATAAATCCGGCCTCTGGAAGCAAGGAGTGGAGTTTGCCGATGACAAACTGCTCGGTCTCCCGGTCTACGTAGGAGACAAAATCGTGGGTGTGCTTGGTCTCAATACGAGAGGCGTCAAAGTTCTCTCGTTCCTGTCTGAGGCGCGCGCCCGCCTCTCGGGCTATCCGTACAGTCGCCTCGGTAATCTGTCTTAGGTCCATCTCTGTGTCTATTAGTTTGCTTGCAAATTTAGGCAAAACGCATCATGTGCAGACAAGCTCACGGGACAAAAAATAAGTTTGCCGTCAGAGAAATATAGCCCTTGCCTAAGACTTGAATTGGCAGCCAAAGGCTGCCCCTCAGACTTGCGCAGTTTCCGATTTTGCAGTACCTTTGCCCTTGTCAAGTCAAAGCCTAAGCCATGTCCATAGCCCCTGCCCTCCAGTATCGATACGTCAAGCTCGTGCTACCTGACGGCCAACCGGTCGCCGGCCGCGAGATACTGCTTCACAGTTGCTGCGCGCCCTGTTCGGGTGCCGTAGTGGAGTGTCTGCTGAGATGCGGGGCGAGGCCTACGGTCTACTTCAGCAACTCCAATATCTATCCCTATGAGGAGTATGCCCACCGCCGGGTCGAGCTAGAACGTTTCCTCCGCGACCAAGGGGTGCCTTGGGTCGAGGATGACTATGACCATGAGGCTTGGCGCCATGACATCAGGGGACTAGAACTGGCTCCGGAGCGCGGGGAGCGCTGTACGGTCTGTTTCCGTCACCGGCTGCTCAGGACTGCGCGATGGGGAGTCGCACATGGATTTGAATGGCTGACGACTACGCTCGCCTCCTCCCGATGGAAGGATCTCCAACAAGTCAACGAGGCGGGTGAATGGGCCACGGCACAGACGCCGGGTATCTCCTACTGGCCTCAGGACTGGCGCAAGGGAGGACTACAGCTGCGACGGTCAGCACTTATCAAGTTTTTTCACTTCTATAATCAGCCCTATTGCGGCTGCGAGATGAGCCTGGCCCAGACGAGGGCCCGTATGGCCCAGCGCGGCACGGCCAATCCCAGTTGTCAGGCCTCGTTTCCAGACGATAACGGCGGCGAATAGACGCCATTGACCTTAACCGGCTCCACATGGATACCGATATGGGTAGACGCGCCGAAGCGCTCGCGCAGGCGCTGCTCGATATGGGTGGCATGGAGATGGGACGCATAGAGCGAGATGGCGCCGGGCATACGCAGGTGCATCTCGATGGCAACGTGGCTGCCGATCCGGCGTGTGCGGAGGTTGTGTACCTCGCTCACCTCGGGCTCCGACTCGGCGATGGCGACAATCTCCTGCTCAGTCTGCTCGGGGAGGCTCTTCTCCAGCAGTTCGTCTACCGACTGACGGATGAGCTCGTACGATGTCCGGATGATGAAGAAGCTGACGCATACGGCGGCCAACGGATCAAGTACCGTCCAGCCCTCTCCCAGCAGGATGGCGCCTCCCACACCGAGGGCCGTACCGATAGAGGAGAGGGCGTCTGACCGATGGTGCCAGGCATTGGCCACGACAGCCTGCGACCCGACCTCATAGCCGACCTTGGCCGTAAAGCGATAGGCCCACTCCTTCATCCCCACACTGACTATGGCAGCCACGAGGGCAATCCATCCAGGAGATGCGAGGTGATAACCCTGCCATACATCATAGATCTTCTCCAGTCCATTGAGGCAAATCATGGCGCCGACACCCAGCAGCGAGATGCCGATGAGGGCTGTGGCCAGCGTCTCGTACTTGCCGTGGCCGTAGTCATGGTCCTTGTCCTGCGGACGACTGCTGATGCGCACAAAGATCAGGACGACAAAATCGGTGAGCAGGTCGGAGAGAGAATGGACGGCATCGGCAATCATGGCGGCCGAAGCCCCCATGATACCGGCTACCATCTTGAAGGCGACCAGCAGGAGATTGATTCCACTACCCGCCAGCGTGACACGATATATCCGTTGCTCTCTGTCTGCTGTCTGCATAGTTGTCAGGAGAATATGGGGCGAAATTACGGATAAAACCTTATTACCTACAACTCTTTGTGCAATTATTTTCCTATTCTCTATATTTTCCTATTCTCTAGGGCAAGTATGGCAATAAAAGCGTAATTTTGCATCCGCTCATCGGAGGGTAACGTAAAGGATACGGCACTGGATAAGATGATGGACCTGGCACGTCAGGCTATCTCTCTTATCCAGTGCCTCTTATTTATAGTATATGCAACAAAGAGACGCTATCGATTTTGGCAAGGCCAATGTAGCCAAACTATTTGTACAACTATTTGTACCCACAGTGCTCGGGCTGCTCTTCAGCGCCTTACTCAATCTGGCCGACGGCATCTTTGTCGGCCGCGGTGTGAGCAGTGACGCGCTGGCAGCCGTCAATATCGCGGCACCCGTCTTCATGATCTGCACGGGACTGTCGCTGATGTTTGGCAGCGGGGTATCTGTAGTCGCGGCCATCCACTTGTCTCATGGCAATGTCAAAGCTGCAGACATCAATGTCACGCAAGCCATCACCCTGTCCATGACCTTAATGCTCATCGCCTCGATAGTGGTCATGCTCTTTCCGGCCCTGACCGCACAGCTCTTTGGCGGTTCCCCACGACTCGTTCCTCTATCTGTCGAGTACCTCACCTATGTCACGCCGGGCATGGTCTTCTCCGTACTACTCATCGTCGGGCTCTTCGTACTCCGTCTGGACGGAGCGCCCAACTACGCCATGGCAGCTGAGATACTAGCCTCGCTGCTCAATATCGGGCTGGACTATCTGATGGTCTTCCCCTTGCAGATGGGTATCAAGGGGGCAGCTATCGCCACTACAATATCGCAGGTCGTCGGTGCCACGCTCGTGGCGATATACTTGTGGCGCTTCTCCGACAAGCTGCATCTCTACCGTCCCAAGTTCACCCGCACCAGTCTGCGTCTCACTGCGCGCAATGCGGGATACATGATCAAGCTCGGTTTTCCCAATCTGCTCGGCGAGATGGCCATCTGCTGCACCATGATTGTGGGCAACTACTCCTTTATCTCCCGCCTCCACGAAGACGGTGTGGCAGCCTTCAGCGTAGCCTGTTATCTGTTGCCACTAATCTTCATGTTTGGCAGCGCCATTGCCCAATCGTCGCTTCCCATCGTGAGCTACAACTACGGCCTCGGCCATCACCATCGGGTAGTCCTTACCCTTCGTATCTCAGTCGTGGCCGCCATCGTGTGCGGTCTCGCCACATCGGCTACAGGCATCCTGCTGAGCCAACCCATCATTGACTTGTTTCTTGACGGAAGCCCTGCGGCCTGCACTATTGCCGAGACTGGCTTCCCCTACTATGCCTTTGGATTTGTCTTCATCGGGCTCAACCTCGTACTCATCGGCTATTGCCAGAGTGTGAAGCGTTCGTGCGAAGCCACAATATACATGTTGTTGCGAGGCTTTGTCTTTGTCATCCCCTGCTTTATCCTCTTGCCCAGGCTCCTGGGCGACAAGGGACTATGGCTCGCCGTGCCGGTAGCAGAGGGGCTCACCTTGGTGACGATCCTGCTGACCTTTGCCCGACGGCCTCACTCTCTCGTATGATACAAGCTGCGGAAGGGCGCGTCAAGCAGCTCTGCTCCATGTAATCCGTCAAGCTCTATAAAGAAGAGGTCAAAGACCCGATGGGTAATACGTCCGATTAGCTGATTGGCAGCCCTCATTGTGCCGCCTGTAGCGAGGAGGTCATCCACGACAAGCACCGCATCCTCCCTGCTGATGGCGTCCTGCTGTATCTCTATCGCCGCTTTGCCATACTCCAACTCATACTCCTGACTGATACAGGGGCCAGGAAGCTTGCCCTTCTTGCGCACGGGCACAAAGGGCACCCCTAGCTCATGGGCGATGGGCAGGCCCAGAAAGTAGCCTCTCGTCTCCAGAGATGCCACCTTGGTAAACTGCTGATCGCTGACGAGAGCCATCATGTCCTTGATCAACTCGTCAAACGCACGGGCATCACCCAACACCGGCATCCAGTCAATAAAGACGATACCAGGTTTGGGAAAATCGGGAAAACGCCGGATAAGCGATTCGTAGCGCGGGAGCTTAGTGTCTTGCATGTCTTAATATATAGATTGGGTATACCATATTATTATAATTGTCTCGTACCGGAGCTCCATTGCCTTTGCGGCATGCCCACAGATACATGGTCAGGCCCTTGGATGTCAAGGTCCAACCTCTACTGCCCGAGAAAGCGCCCATCGGCTCACGTCACGGACATAGTCAGTCACAAAGGTAAGTAAAATCAATGAGTATGATGACAAAAAAGTAGGAATTGTGAGACCGATTGCATAAAAGTGGAACAAATGTGCATATTATATGTAAAAGTTATTTAACTTTGCACCGCGAAACACACAGTATCAGATCTTCATGGATAAAAGTTACCTCAAACTACTCTCACAATCCATCCAGCGCAACTGGAATCTCCCTGCATTTACCAATTATCAGGGACAGACATATTGCTACAGCGATCTTGCCCGTCATATCGTCAAAGTCGGGCTTCTGCTGGAGGCTGCACGTGTAGATCCGGGAGACAAGGTAGCACTCATCGGCCGCAACTCGGCCGGTTGGGCCATGAATTTCTTTTCCATACTCTCCAATGGCCGTATCGCTGTGCCCATCCTGCACGACTTCAAGCCTTCCTCTGTCCATCACATCATCAACCATTGCGGTGCTAAGGCCCTATTTGTCTCTGCGGCAATCTGGGAAAACCTTGAGCCCAGCGAGATGAAGGGGGTGGAGATCTTTATCAACATCGATGACCTCTCCATCTTGGAAGCCCGCAACAGCAAGCTGCTCAGCATTCCCCAGCTCGCAGACCGGCTCTTTGCCCGTAAGTATCCGAGCGAGCTGCGCTTCAGCGACATCAAGTTTCACAAGGACCAGCCAGAGGAGCTCGCGCTATTGAGCTACACAAGTGGCACAAGTGGTTTCTCCAAGGGCGTCATGATTCCCTATCGGGCGCTGTGGAGCAATGCCATGTTTGGCATCGATCACCTTAAAGCCATTCAGCCAGGCTCCACTGTTGTCTCCATTCTCCCCATGGCCCATATGTACGGCTTGGCCTTTGAGGTCTACACCGAGGTGGCCATTGGCGCCCATATCGTCTTTATCAGCCGCAATCCGAGTCCACGCATCATCACAGAGGCTTTTCAAAAATACAAGCCTGTACTGATTGTCGCCGTACCCCTGGTGCTGGAAAAAATTATCCGCAAGCGCGTCTTCCCGGCCCTGCAGTCTCCGCGGATCAAACTGCTCACCAAGATTCCCCTTGTCAAAGAGCGCGTCTACAAGCAGATCAAAGAAAAAATCATCAAGTCTCTGGGCGGAAACTTCTACGAAGTCATCATCGGAGGTGCCGCATTCAATAGTGAGGTCGAGCGCTTCCTACACCAGATTCACTTCCCCTACACGACCGGTTATGGCATGACCGAGTGTGCCCCCCTCATCAGCTATGTCTGCTGGGAAAAATTTCGCATGGGATCGGTCGGTCGCGCTGTCGACCGCATGCAGATACGCATCGACTCCCCAGATCCTGAGCACATCGTCGGAGAGATACAGACCCGTGGTGACAATGTGATGCTCGGATATTACCACAACGAAGCCTCAACCCAGCAGTCATTTACGCCAGACGGCTGGCTACGCACAGGAGACCTCGGCACCATCGACAGCGAGGGCAACCTCTTCATCCGCGGACGCAGCAAAAACATGCTCCTCGGCCCCAACGGCCAAAACATCTACCCCGAGGAAATAGAGGACCAACTCAACGGCTGTCCCTACGTGGCCGAAAGCCTCGTCATCTCAAGGGATGAACGGCTGATTGCCCTTATCCATCCCGACCTCGAGCAAATGGACCGCGACGGAGTGACTCAGGAACAGCTGAGCGACATCATGCAGCAAAATATTACCGAACTCAATCAGGAGCTCGCCAACTACTGTCGTCTGAGCAGCTTCCAGATCTATCAGGAAGAGTTTGAAAAGACCCCCAAGCGCAGCATCAAGCGCTACCTCTACCACTAGCCACCTCTCACCGTGCTCTCCTGTCTGCTAGGTGCTGCCGGTATCCTGCTCATCGGCATCTCAGCCATCGTCTACCGTCGCCATCGCAATCGGCGAGCCGCTATGGCCAGCCAGCCTCCCGTCAAACCCGGTGCTGGTCGCACATGGATGACGGTCACTCAGGTGCTGGATGCCTATTTCCCCGTTTTCGACTCCCTTGAGAAAGCTCGACATTATGCCGAGCAGCACGGCAAAGATGCCCAAGCCGTCTACGACACTTGGCAGCTCACCTCCGATCGTTCTCTACAAGTCTCCAAACACTTGCGCAAGCAGATAATCCATTTTCTAAACAATCCCGGATATCAGCCGGACCTTAAGTTCTGTTATAAATCCCCTAATGCCGGGAACAGCCATGGCGAAGTCATCCGACTAGACTGCGAGTGGCAACTCTTCACTGCCTTTCTCAGCAAATACGATCTCCGCCCAGTCCGCATCAATTGGCATCTCAGAGATCCCATCCACGGTATCCACGGCATCGTGGACCTGGCTTGTCTGGGCGAAGACGATAAGCTAGACCTCTACTTCTGGAGCCGGTCATCCCATATCGTGACCGAGATTGATGGAGAGCAACGACTGCAGCAGTCCTCCCCCTTCCATCTCCGTGCGCCCCTCGATGACCTGCCCGCCACACGGTATTGTCGCTATCAGCTCCGTGCCAGCCTGCTTGCTGAGATGATGGAGGTAGATTTCACCCTCAAGGTCGGTCACCTGTGGCTCGTCGTGCTGCATCCCAACCTCACCCAGGCTGCCGTACTCTCTCTCGAGCGCGACCGAGAGCATATCCGCAAACTGCTGAATGACTTGCGCTAGCCCGCTCATCTTCCCCTACCCGACCTCAGAAGGCATGCATCCTCATAGACTCTCCTCCGATCTGATAGAGATAGAATAAAAATCTTACAGAGCCCGACGTTTCTCTGCCCTAAGCTATGAACTACTTCGCAAAAACCCAACCCAACAAGCCCGGCAATCCGCGTCATCAGAAATTCTTAGGACCACACATTTATTATATAAAAAACTGGATTAAACTACTCAGCTCTCCTCCGAATAGGGAAAGGCGGAAATTCTCTCAAATAGTCACTGTAACTCATTGAAAACCAATAAATTGCAAACAATATTTGACTTTCTCGTAACTAACTGGCTATCAAGCGATAATAACTCGCCTTCTAGTTTAAACTAAGTCCGACCTAGTCTAAACTACATCCGACATCGTTGCGCGAACAAGGCGACTTGTTCTCATTACATCGGCACTTAAAAAGCGAGTTTCCCAAATTTGTTATATAAAAAAGTGAGATAAGAGAAACGAAACCCAAAGAAAAAATAACAAAGCGCAACGCCCTTTTGACACTAACGCACATAGAGGATGACCCTACGCTCCCGCCATCTGCTCTCCAAGTCCACAGACAAGCGGGGACAAAGGCAACGGCGACAGTCTACTGCAGGTGTTGAGGAACACCGGAGAAGGGCTACATACAGACAGCACCAATTTTTCCCGTAGGATAACCTCAAGAAGCCTCGTCCGACATGTCGCGCAGCGGTCAAGGAGGCCGAGCAACTTGCTAGGAGCATGCGGCACAAAGAAGCCGAATGGGCCGGACTAAAATAGTCCGGCCCATTCGTTGTTGCATTGCGAGACATGACTAGTCAATGCTCAGCTTCTGTAATAGTCCTTTTCCAAATATCGCATAGCAACCTTCTGATACACAGGCGCTACGCTTCCGCGTCCGCCAGAAGGCACTGCAGTCTAAGAAACTCTTATTTTCTCTTATCGTCGTGTTCTATGCCGTTCATCTCGCTTTTCCACGATCCCGTAACACTTATTTGCCCCAGTATGCCGCACCGGCAACCTTCGCTGCTGCCAAGAGCAGGTGGGCCATCACTTATGGAGGACAGACTCCCGGTATTGCATCCACCAGCATCGGGACGAACGGCGTCAACGATAATCAGAAGAAGAAGCCAAAGCCTATCTTGAGTCCTACCGTGCTCTTGTCGCTGAAATCGTCGAGACTCATCTTGTAGTATACGGAGGGCTCGATCGCAACATAGTGATTGATATAGAAGCAATAGCCTACCTCTACAGGTATCATCACGTCGTTGCGACTCTTGGTGAAGTGATCAAACTCACCGCCGGCGCCCAGGAAGATGCCATTCTCTCTGAAATAATAGCGCATGCCGAGACCTGCGCTGAAGTCGTCGATATTATCAGTATGACTATAGCCCACGTTGGCCTTGAGTAGAAGCTTGTCTGCAACAAACAGGCCGCCTGTAGCCTCCACGCCCAGACGGAGCTTCTCGTTGGTGCTGTATGATAGGTCGAGGCCTGTCGCTGAAAGGCCAATATACTTTGTGCCGGCATCAAACTGGGCACTTGCCCCTACACAGGTCAAAAGAAGGAGCAGACTTAAAAAGACTTTTTTCATAACTTTATTCGTTTTGATCTTAAATACATTAAGGCGAAACAGGCCTCCAAACAGCCCATTGTCTTGCAAAAATAGGAAAAACTCGCGTATAAAGCCCGGAAAAATGTAATTTTGTGGGCAAATATTTACTCGTGAAGGCTAAATCGCTGATTTTAGTTCTACTAATGACAATTTTTGAGGGAGCTTATGCTCAGCTGAGCCCATCCCCCAAGCACGAAGTCAGAGCTGTATGGCTCGCGACCATTGGCGGTATCGACTGGCCTCGCACCAAGGCACATAGCCCATCCTCTATCGAGGCTCAAAAGCGCGAACTGACGGCCACACTTGACCGGCTCAAGGCGGCCAACTTCAATATTGTCATTCTCCAGACGCGTATCCGCGCCACCGTCATCTACCCCTCGTCCATCGAGCCTTGGGATGCCTGCCTCACAGGCCACGCTAACCGTTCGCCAGGCTACGACCCGCTGGATTTTGCAGTGAAGGAGTGCCACAAACGCGGCATGCAAATCCACGCGTGGGTGGTCGCCTTTCCTGCCAATTCGCTACGCGCTGCCGGGAACTTGGGCTCCCGCGCGCTCCATCGGCGGCATCCCGAACTCTGCATGCGGACAGATGACGGCTGGATGCTTAACCCCGGTGTGCCGGCGACGGCCAATTATCTAGCCTCCCTCTGCCGCGAGGTTGTGGAGAGATATGACGTAGACGGCATCAACCTCGACTATATACGCTATCCCGAACAGACGATACACTACAGCGACGCCGCGAGCTATCGTCGCTACGGCGCCGGACAGAACAAGGCCGAGTGGCGACGGGACAATGTCACGCGATGTGTCAGAGCCATCCACGATGCGGTCAAAGCCATCAAGCCGTGGGTCATACTGAGCTGTTCGCCGGTAGGCAAAGCCAACGATTTGCCCCGTCAGTGGTCAGGCGGATGGAATGCTTACAAAGCCGTCCACCAGGACGCCCAGCAATGGCTTAAAGACGGACTGATGGATATGCTTATGCCTATGATGTACTTTACAGCCGGCAAACACTTCTACCCCTTCCTCCTCGACTGGCAGGAACAGAGCGGCGGACGCCCGATCGCCGTAGGTCTCGGAGCCTACAAGCTCTCGACTGCGGAGGGAGACTGGACACTGCGCACAATAGAGCAAGAGATCAGATTTAGCCGCACCATCGACTGCGGAGGGCAGACTTTTTTTCGCAGCAAGTACGTCACAGACAATGAGAAAGGCCTCTACGACCTGCTACAGCGCGACTTATACCGTCAGCCGGCCTTGCCGCCTCCTCTCCGGACCGATACTGCCGACAGCATCCAGCCGCCTGCAGAGCCGCAAATACAGACCTTGGACAACGGATTCCGGCTCAGTTGGTCACGGGCTCCGAGCCAAGTACCGGTAGGCGGGATATTATATAATGTATACAGCAGCCCCACCTATCCGGTCGACGTCAACGATCCGGCAACCCTCAGAACGACGCTACAGGACAGCACTCACTTGCTCATCCGGCTGATGACGGACAAGCGCTGGCTGCCCTACTACGCCGTGACAGCCGTCAACCGATGGGGACAGGAGAGCAAGCCGCTCCCGCTCAACTCGCCAGAGTCCCAGATCGTATCCTTCACCACCGACAGTCTGATCTTTCCACTGTACAACGGCGACATAAGACTCCGAAGTGTTGACGGAGCCTTTGTCGAAGTCTGTGATGAAACCGGACGCGCGGTGTGGACACGACATGCAGCCTCCACGCTGCCAACAGGCTCCCTTCAGCCGGGGCTCTATACCGTCAAAGAAATCACTCGTAAAGGACGCACGCACATCTTAGGGCGATACTATAAAAAGCACTGACCGCCTGAGAATCACCGAATGAAATTGGTCTTCTGCCAAGGTTCCTCCTCGGGTAGCTGAAGTTGGCTCTTGCCCAGATGCAGGCTGCGAATGACAAACGAGAGATTGCGGCCCAGCACGCGCATGGTCTGAAGCCCCTCCTTATCCTGCTCGACGTCACCAGCTTGTGCCCCATGAACCTCATTCCAGTACTGACTGCCGACGACAATCATCTGAGAAATGGTGAAGAAGCGGTTGATATCGTCAAAAGTGGCCACGGTACCTGCACGACGGGCACTGACCACGGCAGCACCGACCTTGAACCGCATACTGTACGGGGCGCTGCAGAAGAGACGGTCCAAAAAGGACTTGAGTGTACCTGCCATGCCGGCATAGTAGACCGGGCTTCCGACGACGATTCCATCGGTCTGCTCCAGTTTGGCAGCAATCTGATTGACACAGTCGTTAAATACGCATTTGCCCGTCTCCTTGCATTTGTAACACGCGATGCAACCGTGAATCTGCAGATGTCCTATGTGGATCATCTCTGTCTCGATGCCCTCCTGATGCAAAGTGGAGGCCACTTCGGAGAGTGCGCGGTAAGTACAGCCCGAAGCGTGGGGACTGCCATTAATAAGAAGTACTTTCATATTTATAAACCGATTTTTTAGATAAAAAGATGACCTTTTACTCGGCGATAAGGCAGGCCGTATAAAGACTGTCTGCAAATCGCGGTACCAAGGGCAGACAGCCTTGAATAAGTCTGTAGTCTGCATCCAGCTGCGCCTGAGGCTGAGCTTGCAGCCAATCGGACAGTTGTCGTGGCGTCGGAGCATATCGGATGACAAAGCGGCACCGGGCCACACTATTCGCCAGGGGCTCCAGCCGTATCGCCAATTGTCCCATCGTATGCCGCAGGTTGATCTCCACGCATGGGTGCAGGACAATTCCTCCCGTCTCCTGGTCTCGGCAAAGCATCATATCGACGCCCAGAGGCCCAACATAGCGCCCGGCAATCTCCCGGCCGATCAGTTCGGTAAGCACCTGTACCACTTCGCAGAACTTATCCCATGAATATTCCGACGCAAACTTCTCCTGCAATCTCGCCTGACTGGCCACCTCATTGGCCACATAGGAGCACCGCCCTGTCGTATGGAAATGGGACAAGCCCCTGTACTCCACGTGCCCGTCGCTGCAGGCCATAAACTCAGCCGCCCAGTCGCTCAGCTTGTCGTACATAGGCTCGACCTCAACGCCGCCCTGCGCAGCAAGTACATTGCGTATCCATCCGACAAGGTAAGGCGTATATCCCTTGGCGCCAAAGCGGACCCCGCGGCCGCTACTGCTCCACGGCGCCTTGAGCATCAGTCGCCCGTCAAACTTGTCCATGAGTCGCTTGATCTCCTCCTCTTTTGTACAAAACCAAGACTCGCCGCACAGACGGCCGTCGAGGACATCGCGAAGGCGGGCCAGTATGCGCACAGCCGTTTGGCGCGATGACAACTCCCGTATATTCGCAAGGTCCACGTGACTCGGGAGCAACGGCTCCAGAGCCGGCCGGTCGTATGTCTGACCTTGTACATAACGCTTGAGCGTATAGTCCCACCCCCACGGCACAATAGTCTTTGAGCCTTCGACTGCGCTCGATATGCGGCACAGCTGATCGATACCTGCCCTGACCGTGTCAAAACTACAGTGCACCTTGCCAGCGAAATGCGAGGCATAATACCTCCGACATGCTGCTGCTCTGTCTTCTGCAACCCATACAGTATCACCTGCCTCTGACATAAATGCTGCCAAAGGCCGCAAGTCGCGCTCCATCATATCCACTACAGATGAAACATTGTAGTGGACCATTCCACACGCCAAGGCTAAATCGTGAGAATAATTGAAAATAAAATATTTCACACAGCAAAGATAAAATTATTCAAGCATTTTTAGGTACTGACAATCGGCGAATCTTGATTTTAATTACTAACTTTGTAACCTAAAAGGAGCAAAATGGAAAATTTCTTTCAAAGACACGCCTATTTAATTGAGCACACAGACACGACCCAGACACGTCCGCTGATGAACGAGATTGACTGGAGCTATCGCATGATAGGTATTAAAGGCCCGCGAGGCGTCGGCAAGACCACCTTCCTGCTGCAGTATGCCAAGCTCAACTTTAATCTGTCGCTGGAGCGTTGCCTCTACATCAATATGGATAGCTTCTACTTCCAAGGACGAGGCTTGGTAGACTTTGCTGAGGAGTTTGTCAAGCGCGGAGGCAGGACACTCATCGTCGATCAAGTCTTCAAGCAACCAGGATGGCGCGACGAGCTATGCGAATGCTACCACCGTTTTCCGACACTTCACATCGTTTACTCAACGACTACCGTGGAGCGCCCCAACACAGAGCTTCACGAACTTAATAAAATAAGCAAGGATTATGTGCTTCACGGATTCTCCTTCCGCGAGTACATCAATTTGCAGACGCAGGCCAACCTTCCGAGATACACCCTTGAGGATATACTCTACAAGCCGGAACAGACACAAAAAGCCATCCTACAAAAAGTCCGCCCGTGGAACTATCTGCAAAGCTATATGCATCATGGATACTACCCCTTCTACATGGAAAATCACAACTTCACTGAAAATCTGCTGAAGGACATTAACTCCATGCTCGAGGTCGACATCCTCTTCATCAAGCAAATCGACGTCAAATACTTACCGCGCTTGAAGAAGCTCCTCTACCTGCTAGCGCTCGGATCAGGTGGCTCACCCAACGTAAGCAATCTGGCTAAGGAAATACAGACATCCCGTGCTACGGTGATGAACTACATGAATGCACTGGAAGAAGCACGTCTCATCCATCAAGTATTTCGCGCCAGCGGCATAGCGCCCAAAAAGCCCGCGCGTATCCTCATGCACAATGCCAACTTGCTCTACGGTATACTCAATGAGGCCCCGAGTGACCAGGAGGTGATGGAGACATTTTTTACCAACAGCCTATGGCGTCACCATACCGTTGAGGTCAGCAAGAAGCCGGGGCTCTTTGTCATCGACAAGGATACCAAGATCTGCGTTTGCAGTAAGACCAAGAAGAAACGCAAGGAGCCAGGCATGCTCTACGCCCGCTACAATACAGAGGTAGGCAGAGACAACGATATTCCTATCTGGCTCTTCGGCTTCCTCTATTAGGAGGCACTGCATCTATCATCCGATAACAACGAACCTACAATTTATATATCATAACAAACAAATCATTCTGAAGTAATGGCAAAAGAGAAAAAATTTATTACGTGTGACGGCAATCAAGCAGCAGCCCACGTAGCCTACATGTTTTCAGAGGTGGCAGCGATTTATCCCATCACTCCGTCTAGTCCTATGGCGGAGCATGTCGATGAATGGGCAGCCCAAGGCCGCAAAAATCTCTTTGGCGACACAGTCAAAGTACAAGAGATGCAGTCCGAAGGCGGTGCCGCCGGTGCAGTCCACGGATCGCTCCAGGCAGGTGCCCTCACGACCACCTTTACTGCTTCCCAAGGCCTGCTGCTCATGATTCCCAACATGTACAAAATAGCCGGAGAGCTGCTCCCCTGCGTTTTCCACGTCAGCGCCCGTACCGTAGCAACCCACTCCCTGTGTATCTTTGGAGACCACAGCGACGTCATGGCCTGCCGTCAGACAGGATTCGCCATGCTCTGCGAGGGTAGCGTACAAGAGGTCATGGATCTCAGCGCCGTAGCCCACCTTAGCACTATCGAAGGCCGTGTACCGTTCATCAACTTCTTTGACGGATTCCGCACATCCCATGAGTATCAGAAAATAGAGGAGATTGATCAGGAAGACCTCCGTCCTCTGCTCAATCAGGAAGCCCTCAGTGCCTTCCGCAGCCGAGCCCTCTCCCCCGAGCACCCCGTCGCCCGCGGTATGGCTGAAAACCCTGAGACTTTCTTCGCCCATCGCGAAGCCGCCAACAAATATTATCAAGCCATCCCCGGCATCGTAGAGAAGTACATGGCTGCCATCAGCAAGATTACCGGCCGCGAGTACAAGCTCTTCAGCTACTACGGTGCTGATGACGCCGAGGAGATCATCATCTGCATGGGCTCCGTCACCGAGGCCGCCCGCGAGGCTATCGACTATCTGACCAAGCAGGGCCGCAAGGTCGGTATGGTCAGCGTACACCTCTTCCGTCCCTTCTCTACCAAGCATCTGCTCGCCGCAGTGCCCAAGACTGTCAAGCGCATTGCCGTGCTCGACCGCACCAAGGAACCCGGAGCCGAGGGAGAGCCCCTTTACCTCGATGTCAAGGATGCCTTCTATGACCAGCCCAACCGTCCGCTTATCGTCGGCGGCCGCTACGGTCTCGGTTCTTGCGACACTACGCCAACCATGATCATCTCCGTCTACGACAACCTCGATCTTCCGGAGCCCAAAAATCACTTCTCTCTCGGCATTGTCGACGATGTCACTTTCGAGAGTCTGCCTTTGGAGAAAGAGATGGCTCTCGGCGGCGAAGGCATATTTGAGGCCAAATTCTACGGGCTCGGTGCTGACGGTACCGTAGGCGCCAACAAGAACAGCATCAAGATTATCGGTGACAATACCGACAAGTACTGCCAGGCCTACTTCAGCTATGACTCCAAGAAGTCCGGTGGTTTCACCTGCTCCCATCTGCGCTTCGGCGATACACCTATCCGCTCCACTTATCAGATCAAGACCCCCAATTTCGTCGCTTGCCACGTACAAGCCTATCTCCGGATGTACAATGTTCTCGAGGGACTCCGCGACGGCGGAACCTTCCTGCTCAATACTATCCATGAGGGTCAGGAACTTGTAGACTTCCTTCCCAACGATGTCAAGCGCTACTTTGCCGAGCATAACATCACAGTCTACTACATCAATGCGACTAAGATTGCACAAGAGATTGGACTTGGCAACCGCACAAACACCATTCTGCAGTCCGCCTTCTTCCGCATCACAAAAGTTATCCCTGTTGATCTTGCTGTCGAGCAGATGAAGAAGTTCATCGTCAAGAGCTACGGCCGCAAGGGTGAGGATGTCGTCAACAAGAATTACCAGGCCGTAGACCGCGGCAACGAGTACAAGAAACTGCCCGTCGATCCGGCATGGAAGGATCTCCCCGCCGATCCCAAGCCAAGCTACGACGAGCCCGCATTCGTCAGCGAACTCGTACATCCTATTAATGCTCAGCAGGGCGACAAGCTGCCTGTCAGCGCTTACAAAGACAGCGTCGACGGTACTTGGGCTGCTGGTACAGCAGCATACGAGAAGCGCGGTGTAGCTCCCTTCGTTCCTGTATGGAATATTGAGAACTGTATCCAGTGCAACAAGTGTGCATTTGTCTGCCCCCACGCAGCTATCCGTCCCTTCGTACTTGATGACGAAGAGGTCAAGGGCTTCCAAGGCAAGACCATAGAGATGAAGGCTCCTCTCGCCATGAAAGGCATGCACTTCGTCCAGCAAGTAGATGTACTCGACTGCCTCGGCTGCGGTAACTGCGCCGACGTCTGCCCCGGACTCAGAGGAAACAAAGCACTTACCATGGTGCCCCTTGATAGCCAGCTTGGTGAAGCTGCCAACTGGGATTACTGCACCAAGAAGGTCACTAGTAAGCAGAATCTTGTCGACATCAAGTCCAATCCCAAGAATTCGCAGTTTGCTCAGCCTCTCTTCGAGTTCAGCGGTGCATGCTCCGGCTGCGGAGAGACTCCTTACGTTAAGCTTGTCAGTCAGCTCTTCGGCGACCGCGAGATGATAGCCAACGCCACAGGTTGCTCCTCCATCTACTCTGGTTCTATTCCTTCCACTCCTTACACCACCAATGCCAAGGGCCAAGGCCCTGCTTGGGCTAACAGCCTCTTTGAGGACTTCTGCGAGTTTGGTATGGGTATGGTACTTGCCAACAAGAAGATGCGCGCTCGCCTTGTCGACCTCTTCCACAAGGTTCAGATGTGCGACTGCGCCAACGATGAGATGAAGCAACTCACCCAGGAGTGGATTGACAACAAGGACGATGCCGCAAAGTCCCGCGAACTGGCTGATAAGATTACGCCTTACATCCTCGCCGGCGCCGAGCAGGGCCACGAGCTCGCCAAGCAAATCAAGGAGTTGCTCCACTACCTGCCCAAGCGTTCCCAGTGGATCATCGGCGGTGACGGTGCCTCTTACGACATCGGCTACGGCGGTCTCGACCATGTCCTCGCCTCCGGCGAAGACGTCAACATCCTCGTACTCGATACCGAGGTCTACTCCAACACTGGCGGTCAAGCTTCCAAAGCAACGCCTATCGGTGCCATAGCTCAGTTTGCCGCAGCCGGCAAGCGGGTTACCAAGAAGGATCTCGGTCTCATGCAGACCACTTATGGCTATGTCTACGTGGCTCAAGTAGCCATGGGCGCCGACCAAGCCCAGTGCCTCAAGGCTATCCGTGAGGCTGAAGCTTACAACGGACCCAGCCTTATCATCGCCTACGCTCCTTGTATCAACCACGGACTCAAGATTAAGGGCGGTATGGGCCGCAGCCAGGCAGAGGAAGGCCGCGCCGTAGAATGCGGTTACTGGCACCTCTGGCGCTACAACCCTGAGCTGGCTAAAGAGGGTAAGAATCCCTTCATCCTCGACTCCAAAGAGCCCCAGTGGGATAAGTTTCAGGACTACCTCGACGGTGAAGTTCGCTTCCTGTCTCTTAAGAAGGCACTGCCTGAGCAGGCCGAGGAGCTGTACGCCGAGACCAAGAAGGCTGCTCAGCGCCGCTATGCCTCCTACGTACGCAAGACCAAGGAGGACTGGAGCGACAGCATCTAGTCTTATTCCCTATGACACAATACCCGGCAGGACAATGATCAGATAAGAGCGTTTATTCTGCTCCATCTCACTCCTCCTACACATCTTTTACGAGACCCGGACCTTAAATTGTTCGGGCCTCGTTTTTTTTTACTTGTTCTCATCAATCCAAGTCGGGAAATGCCACTCTCACCAAGACGAGAAGCAACGATAAGCCGCCACACAAAAGGGCTCTTGTACGGAAGCGTCTCTGACAAATGGGCTTACAGTGAAACCAGCCGCTTTTCACGACTCAGAAGAGTGGCAGAGGTAAAGGGCATAATGCTTATTCTTCCGTCTAAGTAGGAGTTCGGGTACCTGTAGCGCCTTTCTGATAAGTCAGAAAGAGCCTTATCCTTGCTCGGTAAGGATCTTCCACGGTGTTTGAGTCTAGGTGATTACACAGGAAGAGGGGAACGGTGTTGTCATCCTACCTCCAAAATCGTACAGACGTGATGTCGGGCTGTGTCACTCCGACCCTCTCAATCTTTTCGAGCCGCCCAATTCTTGCCTGTAGCACGGCCTCCTCAATTGTCTTCTTCGGAGCTGGACAATATCCTTTGGACAAATCCTACGCGAGGAAGGACACAGTCTGACTACAGCCCTTGTCTCCACATGATCCTCAAGCGTATGACTGCTTCTTATTTATTCTAGATAGGTCGTCGTTTTTTATATAATAAATTCGAGATACCGTTTCAACAGGTACCGATGTTGTAAGAACAAGTCGCCTTGTTCTTGCTATAAGGTCGGATGTAGTTTAAACTAGGTCGGACTTAGTTTAAACTAGAAGGCGAGTTGTTATCGTCTGATAGCCAGCTAGTCACCAAAGTGTCAAATATTATTTGTAATTCGTTGGTTTTCAATAAGCTACAAGAGCATTTTTTAGAGCAGTTTTCAACTTTTGCTTTCGAGGACAATCCGAGAATCTCATTCCAATTTTTTATATAAAAAAATTAATTATCTTTTCAAATCATTGATAGACTGGACAGTCTTAACAGATAGCTGAGGGCTTAGGGAAATATTTTGGTCTGGTACAGAAAGGCCTCCAGAGAAGAACAGAACGGCAGGGAAGGCTACTCACTAGCGAGAATAATTGAAACGCGGGAAGCGCGATTGAGTTAGCAGCAAGAGCTATCGAGGCCACGGAGAACGCGATTGACTTAGCTAAAAGAGTAATCGAAGCTACAAGGAAAGCGGTTGGGGTAGCAAGGAGAGTTATCGAGGCTACGGGGGAGTGTGATTTGAAAGCAAAAACCGTGATTGTCGTAGCAAATGGAGGCTGCAAATTTTTCTTCAAATCCCTCTAAAAAGTCAAGGAAGTGAGATAGTGGAGTCACGGCGAATCACTAATTTTGTAGGAGCATACATTTTCTGATTTTACCATGAACTGTCCACGCGCTCTACTGCCCATTATATGCTCCAAACTGACGCTTAAGAGTCTCTGTCCACTTCTGTTTATTATGCCCCTGCTCTTTACGGCTTGCAGCAAGCGGCCGTCTAAGTCTGCGCCAAAGACTGAGAAGCACGCCATCGTTCCAGACCGCCAACTGAGCCATCGTCTTGACTCCGTGCTTCATCGTATAGAATGGGGCAACCATGTAGCAGTCTATATCTACGACATCACGGCTGACGCACCGCTCTTCGCCTTCAGAGCAGACTCGCTGATGCCGCCAGCCTCCTGTCTCAAGCTGCTCACGGGCATCGCCATGCTCAAGCGGATGGGACCTGAGTACAGCTATGCCACAGGACTGTATACCCGAGGCAAGATAAAAGGCGACACGCTGCAGGGGGATCTGATTTTTCGCGGGTCGATGGATCCCGTATTCAAGCCCGAGGAGTTGCACCTCATCTTCCGCCCGATGCAGAAGCGCGGCATCCGCCATCTGACCGGTCACCTCGTCATCAATCTGGCGCATGACGAGTTTCCTACTCCTGAGCCTCATTGGTACCCGGGAGACCTGGCAATGTATCAATACGGCCTCTACTACCAACATCGGGATAAAATCAGGCGCCTCGTCAAGGCGGCAGCCCGCAGCTACGGTCTCACCGTAAGAGATAGCGCTGTCGTCTTTGGCCCACTGCCTCGCGACAATCACAAGCTCTATGTCTTTAAACGGCAGATGACCTTCAGCCTGCGCCGCGCCTGGAAAAATAGCAGCAATACCGTAAGCAACGGGCTCCTCTATACCCTCGGCACAACGCAGTACGACGGCAAGTCGTATCGCCAAAGCGGAGTCAGGGTGCTTCGTCAGTTTGTCAAGGAGGAGCTCGGGGACACGACCAGCAGGTATGTCATCCACGACGGCTGCGGGCTGTGTTCGCAAGACCGGGTAACGCCCGTCTTTCTCGTCAATCTGCTTCGCTATGCCCAGCGGGACAAGAAGTTGTACGCTTACATGCTCCATTATTTACCCATATCAGGGGTCGACGGCACACTGCGCCGACAGATGCCAGCTCCAGCGACTCGCGGCAAGGTAATAGCCAAGACCGGCACGCTCTCCCACCCCTACGGTATCAGCACGCTGGCTGGCTATGTCACTGGAGCAAACGGCCACTTGCTCGCCTTTGCCATCATGAATGCAGACATGTCGGTACTCGATGCGCGTCCTCTGCAAAACAAGCTCTGCGCTGAGATGGTAAAATAGATTTTCACCTATTATTATAATGAGAGGCCCGACCTGGTTGTTGCCAAGTCGGGCCTCCATCGTCAAGAGTCCGGTCTACGCAGCCGCGTGTCAGAGATTGATATCCAGTTCTACCGGGCAGTGATCGCTGCCAAAGACATCGGTCAATATCTTTGCATCTTTCAGGCAGTCATTCAGGCGTTTGGAAGACAGAAAATAGTCGATACGCCATCCTGCATTGTTGTCCCGCGCATGAAAACGGTAACTCCACCAGCTGTAGATGTCCTTGCGGTCGGGATAGAAGAAGCGGAAAGTATCGGTAAAGCCGCTCTCCAGCAACTGTGTCATTTTTGCACGTTCCTCGTCCGTAAACCCGGCGTTGTGACGATTGGTCTTGGGATTTTTTATGTCAATCTCCTCATGAGCGACATTCATGTCGCCGCAGACGATAACGGGCTTCTGCTTATCGAGGTCCAAGAGATAGCTTCGGAAGTCGTCTTCCCACGTCATGCGGTAGGACAGGCGGCGCAAGCCATCCTGACTATTAGGCACATAGACGGTGACGAGATAGAAGGTGTCGTACTCCAGCGTGATCACACGCCCCTCATGGTCATGTTCCTCGATGCCTATGCCGAGCCGGACGCTCGACGGTGTGTGACGCGTGAAGATAGCGGTGCCGGAATAGCCTTTCTTTTCGGCATAGTTCCAGTAGGACGTATAGCCGTCAAACTTGAGGTCGAGCTGGCCGGCTTGCATCTTGGTCTCCTGCAGACAGAAAAAGTCGGCATCGAGTTGCTTAAATATCTGACTAAACCCCTTGCCTTCACAAGCTCGAAGGCCGTTGACATTCCATGAGATAAATTTCATCGTAGGTAGATTTTTTGCTAACGAAAGACGAGGCAAAAGTAGTGCAAAAAGTCGAATCAGTGGAGAAAAGGGCTGACAAGTTCATTCTGAGCGTAATAAAATTGTTATTTTTGCACTCAAATGAAAATCACATTCACCCTGAAGCGCCTTTTCCTTCTCTCGCTGCTGTTTTCTTCAGCCATTGCCTCCACCGCACAGCTCGAAGTGACGCCCCGCATGTTGGATCTCGGCGAACTCCTCCTCTACACGACCAAGCAGGCCACCGTCACCCTTACCAACCGCGGGCAGCAGAGCATCACAGTCACTGAAGCCGCGACCTCTGCCAGCTGCCTCAGCGTAGATGGCCCGATGCCTACGATTGCCCCAGGCGGATCAGCCGAGGTCAAGGTCTCCTTCAACGCCCAACTAGTGGGACATTTTGACAAAGCTATATACTTCCACACCAACGACACAGCAGATGTCGCCATCCTGCACCTGAGCGGCAGTGTCGTCATGCAGCCCAGCGTCGCCAAGGACTCCAGCGCCTTTCCCTACCATGTGGGCAAGATATGGCTAAGCAGCGACAACCTCGAGTTTGACGAGGTAGGCCGCGGCGACACACCGGTGCAGACCTTGCAAGTCTACAATGCCGGCACAACGGTATACCGTCCCGAACTGATGCATCTGCCCTCGTACCTCTCCGTCGAGGCTGTACCGAAGCGGCTGTTCCCAGGGAGAGCCGGTCAGCTCAGGGTTACGCTCAATAGCAAGGCCATCACAGACATGGGGCTCACCCAAACAGCCGTCTACCTCAGCCGCTACCCCGGCGACAAGGTAGGTGAGGACAATGAGGTGACCATCGACATCGTCCTCGTACCCGCTTTTGATTCTCTATCAGTTGTTCAGCGCGAGCTGGCCCCCCACCTTGACATCAGTACCACCCGACTCAATTTGCCGGCCTTCAATGGTAAGAGCAAAGTCAAAGGCGTTGTGGAGCTCCGCAATACCGGCAAGTCAAGTCTTAAGATAAGCGCGTTGCAAGTCTTCAACCCCGCCGTCGGCGCGGACCTCAGTTCGGTCAAGATTGCTCCGGGACACAAGGCCAAGCTTAAGATTACGGTACAGCAAGCCTTCCTCAAGCGAACTAGAGGACGCCTGCGTGTGCTCATGATCACCAATGATCCCGTGCATCACAAGCTCATTCTTAATATTCAGGTCGGAAATAAATAGCCATGGTCGGAACCATTGTCAATACAGGCTCCATCATCGTAGGCACACTCCTGGGTGCCCTGCTCCACCGCGGCATCAAGGAACGCTACAGAAACGTACTCTACGACGGACTCGGCTTGGCGAGTCTGGCCATCGGCCTCAATGCCACCATCAGTCATCTGCCGAAGAGCCAGTATCCCGTACTCTTTATCCTCAGTTTGGCTATAGGAGGCATCATCGGCGTTGCGCTCGATCTCGATGGGCGCTTCAGTCGTCTCATCTCCCGTCACTCTAAGGGTCAGGAGGGTTCGCGCCTCGCTCAGGGGCTCTCTCTGGCCATTCTACTCTATTGCATCGGGCCGTTGTCCATGCTCGGGCCGGTCATCAGCGCGCTCAAGGGGGACAACACCTTTCTTTTCACCAACGCCACCCTAGACTTCGTCAGTTCCACCGTCTTTGCCTCGACATACGGCGTCGGTATGGTGCTCGCAGCTCCCGTGCTATTCCTATGGCAAGGCATGTTTTACCTCATCGCCAGCCTCAGCAGTTCCGCTATCAGCCCCGCACTGATGGATGAACTTCTTATTGTCGGCGGTCTGCTCATTACCGGCAGCGGACTTTCCCTGCTCAAGATCAAAGACTGCCATGTGCTCAATCTGCTGCCCTCGCTGCTGGTCCCCGTCATTTGGTTTGCGATAAAGGCTCTCCTAGGGTAGAACTCCTAGAAGCGCGAAATTGAATATTCAGCCTGTTTTTCCGTCTTTTTGTAAAAATGCAACTCAATTGCGAGCAATTATAGATATATTTGCATCGCAATGGGAAAATATCGTAACACGCTGCAGCTTCTGTTAGTGATGATGGCCGTCTGTTGCCTCGTCGTCTTCAGCACGCTGCCCCACCATCACCACAGCGACGGCAACATCTGCTTCCAGCTGGAGCGCTGCCTGCTCGATGGAGGTCTCAACGATATGCACACAGCTCACCACACATCGGATGACCAACCCGATGATTGCGGCTGCAAAATGAAGGCCGACAAAGCCGGATGGCATCACAAACTCCACCTCCTCTCCCATCGCTCAGACGCTCACTTGCTGTCTCTGCTTATGTCTGCAGGACTGCCCGCAAAAGCTTTTGATTACCTATTTTATATAGAGTCGGGACATCAGTTCACGGCGACCAGTTCTAACCAAGCCACACCTGACTTTATCCGCTCCTCTGGCGGTCTAAGAGCTCCCCCTTGCTATCTCGCCTAGACGAGACTTGAGACAAGACTACTCAGACAGCCGCGGGACTACAGTGCCCGGGGCTGTAGAGAGGTCCGTATATACCATCATAACAAGGGACTTAGATCCAACAGTGTCAATGATTAACAAAATCATAAATTTTTCCATACATCACAGACCAGCTATCGGCATTATGCTACTGGCCATCATTGTCGGCGGGCTCTATGCTCTGCGCACCATAAGCGTGGATACGACGCCCGATATCACTGACAATCAAGTACAAGTTATCACCGTATCCCAAAACCTCGGCACACGCGACATCGAGCAGTTCGTCACCTTTCCCGTGGAACAGGTCATGGCCAATCTGCCCGGCGTCACAGACATCCGTAGTGTCAGTCGCTCGGGGCTGAGCGTCGTCACCGTAGTTTTCAGAGACGACATGGGCACTTACCTGCCCCGCCAGCTCGTGCAGGAGAAGCTCGCCGAGGTCAAGGAACAGATTCCCTCCCAACTGGGCGAGCCCGAGATGGGCCCCATCACGACCGGACTGGGTGAGATCTTCCAGTACACGCTCGTGCCCGATGACACGGCAGCCTATACTCCCATGCAGCTGCGCGCTATCCAGGACTGGATCGTCAAGCGACAGCTCAACATGATTCCAGGCGTGGTCGACATCAACTCCTTCGGCGGTAGCATCAAGCAGTACGAGGTCGCCGTTAGCCCAGACAAGCTTCGCAGCATGCACGTAAGCCTCGGTGACGTCTACGATGCCCTGAAGCGCAACAACGGCAACGCCGGCGGCGCCTACATAGAGAGAGACCACATGGCCAGCTTCATACGCGGTGAGGGGCTCATCAGGTCTGCCGAAGACATTGGCAATACTGTGATACGCACAGAGGGAGGACATCCCATCCTCATCCGAGACGTAGCCGACAGTGTGAGCATCGGGCACCAAGTGCGCTACGGCGCTTTTACCCAAGACGGGCATGAGGCCGTCGGAGGCATGATCCTGATGCTCAAGGGAGCCAACTCGCGCAAAGTCGTATCAGATGTCAAGAAGCGCATCGCCGAGGTACAGCACACCCTACCCCATGGCATCAAGATTAAGCCTTTTCTCGACCGCTCAGAGCTCATTAGCCGCACCACTTCCACCATCGCACGCAATCTCATCGAGGGTGCGCTGATTGTCATCTTTGTGCTCGTCTTGCTCTTGGGCAGTCTTCGGGGCGGACTGGTCGCAGCCTCTGTCATCCCCCTCTCTTTGTCCTTTGCCTTCATTCTGATGCGCATCTTCGGAGTCTGGGTCAATCTGATGAGTCTCGGAGCTATCGACTTCGGCATCATTGTCGATGGAGCCGTCATCATCGTTGAGGGCACCGTCAGTGTCCTGCAGCGGCGACTGCCGGCGCTTACAGCTCCACCAGGACAAGCTTCGCAGTCAGACTCCATGAACCAGATCGTGTACCGAGAGGCATCGACCATGATGCACTCGGCCTTCTTCGGACAGCTCATCATCCTGATTGTCTTTGTCCCCGTCCTCTTCCTCACAGGAGTGAGTGGCAAGATGTTTCAACCGATGGTTTTCACCTTCATGTTTGCCCTGCTGGGAGCCATCCTGCTCTGTCTTACCTACGTCCCCGCCGCCTGCTCCTTGCTGATGAGACCCCTTAAGCAGCCGGACAGTCTCCTGGCGCGCACAGAGGCTCGCCTGCAGCGACTCAGCCGCAGCATCATGCACGCCCTCTACCGGCTGTATGCGCCCGCACTCCGCTATTCGCTCCGCCATAAGCGGCTCGTCGGCTCGATAGCCGTACTGCTTTTCGCAGTCGCCGCCCTAATCTTTAGCCGTATGGGAGGCGAGTTCATCCCGAGCTTGGACGAAGGGGACATCGCCATGCAGACCTTCCTGCGTCCCGGTAGCTCGCTCTCGGAGACCATTAAGCGTGAGGAGGAAGTCGAGCGTCTACTGCTCGCCTCCTTCCCCGAGATCAAGACTGTCTGCGCGCGTATCGGCGTAGCCGACATACCGACCGATCCCATGGGATTTGACTTCACTGACAGCTTCATTATATTGGAGAAGGACCGCAGCAAATGGACCTCGGCCAAGACCAAGGAGGAGCTGATTGAGAAGATCAAGCAGCGCCTCTCCGTACTGCCTGGGCTCAACTTCAGTTTTAGTCAGCCTGTCGCCTTACGATTTAACGAACTCTTGACTGGCATCCGCGAGGACGTGGCCGTCAAGCTCTACGGCGAAGACTTGGACACGCTCAACGTGCTGGGTGACCAGATGGCTCAGATCATCAGCAAGATACCCGGCGCCGAGGATGTCAACATCGAGCGAACCTCCGGACTGCCTCAGATGAGCGTCAGCTACGACCGGGACAAGCTTGCCCAGTACGGGCTCGACATCAGCAAGATCAACGACTACATCAGCGCAGCCTTTGCCGGCGGCAAAGCGGGTGTCGTCTTTGAGGGAGAGAAGCGCTTTGACCTCGTCGTCCGACTGTCAGATAGTCATCGCCAGGACATCAGCGATCTCCGGCGTCTGCCTATCGACCTGCTCGGCGGCGACCAGATACCACTGGAGGAAGTGGCCGACATTCACTATCAGCCGGGACCCATGCAGATCTCCAGGGACAAGGCTTCCCGCTTCATCTACGTGGGTGTCAACGTGAGGACGCGCGATGTACAGTCACTCGTCAAGGAAATCCGTCAGCGTCTCTCCGATCAGATTACCCTCCCGCCGGGCTACAAGGTGGTCTACGGCGGATCATTTGAAAACCTGCAACAAGCCAAGAGCCGTCTCGCCATTGTATTACCCTTGGCTTTGGTCATCATCTTCCTGTTGCTCTACCTTGCCCTGCGCTCTGTCCGTCAGTCGCTCATGATTTATGTTGCCATTCCCCTCTCTGCCATCGGCGGAGTGCTGGCCTTGGCTGTCAGGGGCATGCCTTTCAGTATCAGCGCAAGCGTAGGATTTATCGTACTCTTCGGCGTCGCCGTGCTCAACGGCTTGGTGCTCGTCAACCGATTCAACAGCCTTCGCCGACAAGGGCTGCCGCTCGACCAAGTCATCGCCATAGGCACGCAGGAGCGGATGCGCCCCATCCTCCTCACGGCGCTGTCTGCCATGCTCGGCTTTATGCCGATGGCCGTCAGCACCTCTGCTGGAGCCGAAGTGCAGCGGCCGATTGCTACCGTCATTCTCGGCGGACTGATCAGCGCCACGCTACTTACGCTCATCATTTTGCCTCTACTTTATTCCTTTGAAGAAAAAATGAAATCACATCATCACAATACCCCTTCCAAGCCTAAGGCTGCGCTCTCCGCATCGGCTGGTGCCAAGTCTCTGTTGCTTTTGGCGCTCACACTTCTCATCGTCCCAGCCGCGCAGGCACAGCCCACGATATCCCTGCAGCAGGCCATCGACAAGGCACTTGCCAACTATCCAGCGCTCAAGGCGGCACGCCTCCAAGTCAAAAGCCGGGAAGCTCTCCGCCCCGTCGCTTGGGATATCGGCACCACGCAACTGTCTACAGGCGCCGAGGAGGTGGGGCATGGCGACAAGGGCACGACAACGCTCTTCCAGGTGCATCAAGACCTCGATATACTTGGCATCGGTGCCCGCAAGCGGCTACAGCGTGAGCAAGTCGCCGAGGCACAGGTCTCCGAGCGCCTCTCCGAGCTCGAACTGAGGCACCGCGTCAGCCTCGCATATGCCCAGGCTTTCATCTGCAAGCAGCAGTACCAGCTCTACCTGCATCTGGACTCCGTCTACAAGCATTTTGAGCAGGCCGCCAAGCTCCGCTACGAAACCGAGGAGACCTCCCGTCTCGACTATCTTTCGGCAGTCAATGCTGCCCGCCAGATTACCCTTGACCAGAAGCAGGCCCGCCGCGACTACGAGACCTCCTGCATGAGTCTCAGTCAACTCATGGCCTCGGATACACTCTACACCGTGGACGACGCCCTGGCCCAATTGCCGCCGCTCAGAGACACCGAGCCGGCCTCTTCACTCAATAGCCATCCGCAACTCCTCCTCAAGCAGCAGCAGATACGACTGGCGGAGGCCGGTATTGGCGTAAGCCGCAGCGAAATGCTGCCTAAGTTCTATGTGGAGTACGGCAGTCAGAAGATCGGCTCGCGTACTGGTTTCAATACCTGGCAGATAGGCCTCAGCATGCCTCTCGTATATAGGGCGCAAAAGGCCCGTACCCGTTCGGCCACCATCGAGAGAGACATCGCCGTACAAGACCTCAGCCAAGCCCGCCTCGACCTCTATAGCCAATACAACACGCTCCGGCAGCAGTACGACAAGTGGTACGCCTCGGTCCAGTACTACCTCAAGGAGGCGCTCCCCGTCGCCCACGAGCAGCAGCAGGCCGCCCTGCTCTCCTACCAGGAAGGGGCCACCGACTACCTCAGCTTCATCGAGAATATGCGCCATGCCGTCCGTACCCAACTGGGGTACTGGAACGCTTATGCCCATTGCCTTCAGACCCGGTTTGATCTGGAATATTGTCAGCCAGACTCCGGCGTAAATATCAAATAGGCCCAACTTCTCTTGTCACTTCCTATACAACCACATAAAAAATACCACTATGCAATATCCATATCTCATCTCCTCCCTGCAGACCGCCTCTCTCAGTCTCCTGCTGCTGGTCATGACGGCCGGATGCGGTCGCAAGTCGGCCTCATCCGGAGAGACGGAGGCCGCAGCCCAGCCCTCTGAAGTTCTGCTAGCCGACAGCCAGATGCAACGTCTGTCCGTCACCGTAGGGTCTCTGGAGCAACACCCCTTTGAAGGCGCCGTCGAAGTCACAGGGCAAATTGCCTGCGACGCCAAGTCCAAGGCCAGCGTCACCTCCTACGTAGGCGCCAACATACAGTCCATACTCGTCACCGAAGGACAGCAAGTCGCCAAGGGCCAGCCCCTCGCCTGGATCTCTCACCCAGACCTCATCAGCCTGCAGACCCAGTATCTCTCGGCCTACAACAGACTGCAGTATCTCTCCAAAGACTATCAGCGCCAGCAACGTCTGTACAAGGAAAAAGTAGGCTCGGGCAAAAACTTTCAGAAGACGGAGAGCGACTACAAATCCCTGCTCGGCGAAGTCCGTGGTCTGGAGTCGCAGATGCGACTACTGGGCATCAGCGTAAAAACCGTCAGAAGCGGCAGGACTGTCAGTCGCATAGCGATCGTAAGTCCCATCAGCGGCACCGTAGAGCGTATACTCGCTGAGACGGGGCAGTATGCGGACCCGCAGACTCCGCTCTTCCACATCGTCAATACGCAAAATGTCTACGCCGACCTGCTTGTCTATGAGAAGGACTTGACCAAGGTCAGGGCCGGACAGACCGTGAAGCTACAGACAACGTCCTCAGACGATGCATTCGAGGCCCGGATATACAATGTCGGATCCCAATTTGAGTCAACCCCCAAGGCTGTCCATGCCCGGGCCAAGCTCCTACAGCGGCCATCAGGTCTGACGGACGGCATGTACCTCAAGGGAACAATTCTCACCGACCACGCCCTGCTTACGTCTCTGCCCGACGAAGCCATCGCGGAAGACGGAGGCAGCTACTTTGCCTTTGCCGCTCAGCATACAGCAAAAGGATGGGCTTTCAAGCCGGTTGCCGTCGAGCGGGGCCGTCAAGAGGGAGGATACACCCAAGTCAGCTTCAAATCGGCCCAACCAGCCTCTGCCCGCTACGCTACCTCCGGAGCCTACTATCTCATGAGCGAACTCAAGAAGAGCGAGACAGGAGAGGAATAACCCGGTCTCCCAGCGATATCAGCAATCCGCTGGGCATATAGGGCGGCCCCGCACACTGTCGGCCTTCTCAAATAGCGACCATGTTCCCGAGCGGCAGCCATTTATCCAATGGCGCCCCACCAACTTCCGACTCTAAACTGTCCTTACCTGCTTTCTGAGGTCGGTGGAATTCCTGTGACACAAACAAAGGCTTTCTCACCGTCCCATGAAAGCGGGTTTGCTACTGCGTCCATAGAACTCAGACAGCCCGCCCCATCACCAAGGGCCGAGAAAAACGGCTATAAAAGTTTTATAATAAAAAATTGACTTGGCGAACCCAAATTCTCTTCAAGCACAAAAAGACAAAACTTCTCTCAAATAGCCTCTGTAACTCGCTAAAGGCCAACGAATTAGAAGTAAAGATTTGGCGTTCCAGCAACTAACTGGCTATCAAGTGATAACAACTCGCCTTCTAGTTTAAACTACATCGGACCTAGTTTAAAATAAATCCGACTTTGTTACGCGAACACGGCGTCTTGTCATCACCACATCGGCTCTTGTACGAGGCAGGCTCCCGAATTTATTATATAAAAAAGAGGTTAGTTTTACAACTTGAGAAGTATTCGGAGATAAAGGGCGGCTGACAGACAGTGACGTCCTCGTATAGAATATTTCAAAGCAGGCTCTAACGGATTCCTCAGGAAGAGAAAGGACCAGACAGCATAACGAACAATGAGCCCGTCTGAAAGGGTCCAATATCACGGCTACGTCATCATGGAAGCACAGTGAACTGGAACCTTAACTTCTAGTTTCTCAAGCATCACGGCAAGTACTCCCCTACCAGACGAGGCTTTTCATGCCCATTTGGAGACGCGGAGGACAAAGGCGCCTTCTTTTCCCCAGATTCGCCGACGATATGTGCCCATTCTCAACCATCTCTCTGCTGACTGCGATAAAGTTCTGCAAAGGCCGGACGTCGGCTGCGCATACGATATTGCTATCCCCCACTATGAGGCATAATAGGGGAAATACTATGAGGCGTAATAGGGGAAATAGATGAGGGACTGTATAGACGGGGAGTCTGTGGGCGTCA